>Ga0190282_1008_pt1 | contig 264878 bp, 217 predicted proteins | sample ZER3_100Endo_I3_FD_131024 | JGI IMG/M metagenome (GOLD analysis project Ga0190282, IMG submission 131024) | Enriched cells of freshwater protists from Biology Centre CAS, Ceske Budejovice, Czech Republic - ZER3_100Endo_I3 | ecosystem: Environmental > Aquatic > Freshwater > Unclassified ...
CAACAAGATCATGAAAACAAAAATTACATTCTTAAAAGTAAGCTTAGTAGCCTTATTTTTATTCATTGCCAACATTGCTTCAGCCGCAACGTTTTACACTTGTATCGGAACAGCATTGACCTTAAGTGCAACCCCGGCAACCGCTCCTGCAGGGATTACCTATAGCTGGGATGTCAGACAAGGTACTACATCTATTTCAGGCTTCCCTGCTCCGGCCGCTCCAACATCATTCTCTGCCGCTGGTACTTATGAAGTCATTCTGACCGCAAGCTCAGATGCTGCTTCAGGAAGCTGTCCTTCCGATCCGCAAAGTAATACCATCATTGTATTGGCTCCTCTTGTATTTGGATTGGATGCACCTACACTGGCTGCTTATTGCGCGGCAAACACTACTGTCAACTCCAGTGATATCGCGGTTACTGTTACTGGTACAGAGGCTGCTGCAATTACCGGAAACAATCTGGCATTGAGCTATACTTACACTGCAACTAAAGATGGTACCACTGTGCCAATTGGTGATGTAGGTACTGTTGGAACCACTGGAACTTTTACGGTTAACACAACTACTCCTGGTCTGTATGTGATCACTGGTACTGTAAAATATATATCCAGGGTACTGTGACCACTAATGCATTGTTAGGCAATGGATGTCCGGTTACGGCTACCACTACACAGACGGTTAAGGTTACTGCTGAGCCTACTGCACCTACAGTTACAATTATAGCTACTCCGTAGTAGGTATAACCAATCCTGGTTTCATGATTAACGGAAAAATAAGATTTGCGTCTGGTCTGCTGTTGCTTAGTGCAACGGCAGGCTTTGCGCAAAACAATGGTTCGCAAACAGTGAAGATCAAAGAAGGATCTTCACTGAAATTGCGTGCCAATTCTGTTAATGCGACCACTTATCAATGGATAAGAAATGATGCGGCAATACCCAACGCAACGCTTCCTGATATAGAAATCAAACAAGCCGGAACTTATAGAGTTGTGGCTTATAATGCAGAAGGCTGCGAATCGGACACTTCAGACCCGATTATAGTTGAGGTAGAGCCAGTGGTACCCCGGGTGGCCGATATGACCATCAAAAAAGATGCTGATCTCAAATCCATAGGTATCAGTGACACTTATGAATACCTGATCAGGGTGATCAATAAAGGGGTTGACCGCGCCACGGAAATTAAAGTCAAAGATGTGTTACCGCCTGAAGTAGCATTTGAACAGTTTGTCTTTTCTACAGGAGAGGCGACCTACGACGTTGGCAGCAGAACGATAAACTGGGATATCCTAAAACTGGATAGTGGCCGAACGGCCGAAATCAGGATCAGGGTAAAGGCCCTTAAGGCTGGTCTGGTCAAAAATACTGCGACTGTTTCTGCTTTCGAGGTAGATCCGGATCCATCCAGCAATAGTTCTACAAACGAAAAAGTTGTAGTTGATATCATGATACCGAATGTTTTTACGCCAAACGGCGACAATAAAAACGAGACATTCATGATCCCGGGTCTGAATAAATATGAGGCCAACGAACTGACCATCATGAATCGCTGGGGAAATACGGTATATAGTAAAAAAGGCTACCAGAACGACTGGACGGGCGATTCACTTAGTGAAGGTACCTACTTTTATCTGTTAAAAGTGAAGACAGCAGGAAATAAATGGGAAGTATATAAGGGCTATATTACGCTGTTAAGAGGAAACAGGTAGGGTTAGAGTCCCGAAAACTCACTTTTATACTCCAGTGGCCTTTTGAGCATTACGTCTTTAAACTGTTTGTTAAAGTTGGAAAGCGTATTGAAACCACATTCATAGGAAATGGTTGAAACGGACATATCGGTTTCAGTCAGCAATTTGCAGGCATGTTTGATGCGCAATTCGGATATAAACCTGGAGAAGGTCTTATTATTTTTGATGGTAAAGTACCTGCTGAATGAAGAAGGTGTCATATAAAGTATTTCTGACAGCTCAGGAAGTGATATTTTCTTGCGAAAATTCTTAAGGGCATATTCATATACTTTATTCATGCGGTCTGTTTCATTTTCCTTGAAAGGACCAGAATATTCTGTGTGTGAAATGTAATGGTATTCTTTCGACCGGGCCAGAATATTGAGTATCCTGAGCAGCTGGATCAGGCTTTCGATGCCCCGCATATCAATCAGCTCTTTCATCATATTGATGACTTGTTCTTTACGCTCACCGTAAAACTCCAGTCCCCTGGCTGATTTCTTAAATAGCTTTTTTAGCAGAATCATCTCTTCCTTTTGCATCATGTGTTCACCAAGAAAATTCTCCTGGAGATAGATGACAATCCCCTGGATGCCTAAATGATTGTCCCGCTTAAAATAAGCTTCGTCGCTACGCCATAAATGCGGAAGATCCGCGCCTGTAAACACCAGTTCAGTGTCGCGGAACGATTTGATGCTATCCCCGATAAACCTTGTACCTGTACCCTTAAGCACTACAAACAACTGATATTCGGAATGCGAATGCCATACCGGATCAAAATGTTTGTCTTCAAGCTCCTTGATCACAAACATCTGTGTTTCGGGAATGGTAGACTTGTGAATCGCTACTTTCATATTTAGTTAATCACTAAGCATCTGCTCTTTTATTGACACTTAGTACCACAAAACTAGTCATAAATATGATAAAATACAGTCATTTTTGGACAAAAAAGTAAAAGGTAATGTGCAGTTATTTGCAGAGATTAGCATTTGGAATCTAACCAAAAATTTATTTCGTGGGAACCATTAAGTATAATCCGGATGGTTTCATAAAAAAATAAAACAAAAATTTGTATGAAAAAATACCTGGCTATCGGTGTCATTTGTCTTGCCGCCATTATCAATTTCAAAGGCAGTTTTATAAAAGACGCAAAACCGCACAGACTGGAGATCCTGTTACTTGGACACGACAGTAAGCACCACAATTCCGAAAAATTTGCGGAGATCATTTCACAGGATTTCTTTAAAAACGGAATCAATATTTCCTATACCACAGATCCGAATGACCTGAATGAGGAAAACCTGGCCAAATACGATGGTCTGATGATTTATTCCAATCACGATCAGATCACTCCGGCTCAGGAAAAAGCATTACTCAGCTATGTAAAAAGCGGTAAAGGTTTTATTCCTGTCCATTGTGCTTCCTGGTGTTTTCAGAATTCTCCTGAATACATCAATATGGTGGGTGGTCAGTTTAAAACTCATGGTACAGGTGATTTTACAGCGACTATTGTAGATGCCAAACACCCTGTGATGAAGGGTGTAACTCCATTCACTACCTGGGATGAGACCTATGTGCACGATAAACTGGCTAAAGATATTCATGTACTGACAGAAAGGGTAGATGGTGAACATCACGAACCTTATACCTGGGTGAAAAAATATGGTAAAGGCAAAGTATTTTATACTGCCTATGGTCATGACGAACGTACCTGGAAAAATCCGGGTTTTCTTAAACTCCTGCAAAATGGTGTACTCTGGGCGGTAAACGATGCGGCCAAAAAGGAATGGAGTAAATTGCCGAAACCAGCTCCGGAATATACAGACGCCAAGTTGCCTAATTATGAAAAAAGGGAAGGTGGCTTTCAGCTGCAGGCTGCTCTGAATCCTAAGGAATCGCAGTTGATGACCCAGGTTCCGGTAGACTTTAAAATGGAACTCTTTGCTTCAGAGCCGGATATCCTGAAACCTATTGCGATGGCATGGGATGAAAGGGGCCGTCTTTGGATCGTAGAGACGATAGATTATCCAAATACAGTAAGAGACGTAAAGGGTGAAGGCCAGGACAGGATCAAAATCTGTGAAGATACGGATGGCGATGGCAAGGCTGATAAGTTTACCATTTTTGCGGATAAGTTTAACATCCCTACCAGTATTGTTTTTGCCAATGGCGGTGTCATCATTGCGCAGGCACCGGACTTCATTTTCCTGAAGGATACAGATGGCGATGACAAAGCTGATATAAGAGAAAAACTGGTAACGGGATGGGGTACTTTTGATACACATGCCGGACCATCCAGCTTGAGATATGGATTTGACAATAAGATCTGGGGTACAGTAGGTTATTCTGGTTATACTGGTAAAGTCGGCGACAAAGATGTCAAATTCGGACAGGGTGCTTATCACTTTGATGTGGATGGAAAAAACCTGGAGTACCTGGGTGGAACCAGCAACAATACCTGGGGATTGGGTTTCTCGGAAAACAATGATGTATTTATCTCTACCGCCAACAATACACACAGTGCGTTTCTGGGTATACCGAGTCCGTATCTGGCCAGAATTGGCGAACCGGTAAATAAGGCTATAGACAAAATTGACGGTCACTATGCCATGCATGTGGTGACTAAGAATCTGCGTCAGGTGGACGTATTCAATGGTTTTACCGCAGCGGCAGGTCATAATTTATATACCGCAAGGAACTTCCCTAAATCCTACTGGAACCGGGTGGCTTTTGTAAACGAGCCTACCGGCCGTGTAGTACATGAGGCCATACTGGAGCCAAAAGGTTCTGGCTTCGCAGAGAAAGACGGATGGAATTTTGTGGCCAGTGCCGATGAATGGTTTGGTCCTGTGCAGAGTGAAGTAGGCCCTGATGGCGCTGTTTGGATACTGGACTGGTACAACTTCATCATTCAGCACAACCCTACCCCTCCGGGATTTGAAAATGGGAAAGGGAATGCCTATATCAATCCATTGAGGGACCGTACTCATGGCAGGATCTATAAAGTAGTTTACAACAATGCCAGGCCTTCTGCGATAAAATCTTTGGACAAAAAAGATCCGAACTCACTTTTAAAAGGATTACAGAGCGACAACATGTTCTGGAGAACAACAGCGCAAAGACTAATCGTTGAAAGCAGGAATAAATCCATAGCTCCTGAATTGTACAAATTAATCCGTGATAAAAGTGTGGACGAACTGGGCATCAATGCTCCGGCAATCCATGCGCTCTGGACATTGCAGGGACTTGGCCTGCTGGATGGTTCGAATACAGAGGCCTTTAACGTCGCTGCTGAAGCCCTGAAGCACCCTTCTGCAGGAGTACGTAAGGCTGCCTTGCAGGTTCTTCCGGTAAATTCTGCAGCATTGACTGCGATCACGAAAGCAGGCTTGTTAAATGACGCCAATCTGAATACCCGGCTGGCAGCCATCCTGAAAGTAGCTGATCTGCCCGCTTCAGCTGAAACAGGCAGGGAGCTGCAATCTGCTGCCGGCTTAAGCCAGAACAGTGAAGACAGATGGATCAGAGAAGCGCTGAAAGTAGCCATGGTGAAGCATATCAAATCAGATGCTGCAGATCCGCACGCAGGTCATAAAATGCCTGCTGATGGTAAATCAGGTGAAGGAAGCGAACAGGCAGCAGGTAAAGCTGACCAGGTGATCAGGATCAATCCTGTGGTAAACGCGATGAAATTTGAGCAAAAGTCATTTAGCGTAAAAGCAGGTACTACCGTTGAAATAGAGTTTGCGAACATAGATTTTATGCAGCACAACCTGCTGATCCTTCAAAAAGGCAGTATGGATAAAGTGGGCGCAGCAGCCGACAAAATGGCTCAGGATCCTAAAGGAGCAGAAAAACAATATGTACCCAAAATGCCTGAGGTATTATTTTACACACCTTTGGTAAATCCGGAAGAAACATTTAAATTGAAATTTAAAGTTCCTGCTATTGCAGGAGATTACCCTTTCATTTGTTCATTCCCGGGTCACTGGAGAATTATGAACGGCGTGATGAAAGTAACCAAATAAAACATGGCATTGAACGTAACCTACGGGGTGAGCACATGGTTGTGGACCTCCCCTTTCCAGACTTCATCAATTGAAGAGTTGTTTCCCAAAATTTCAGCAATGGGCTTTGATGCGGTAGAAATAGCAGTTGAAGACCCTGCTTTGATTGATGGGGAAGCAGTTAGGGCCGGTCTGGAAAAATATAAGCTGAAAGCGGTGATTTGCGGTGCCTTTGGACCTACCCGGGATCTTACCCATGAAGATACTTCCGTTCATGAAAACTGTTTTAAGTATATTGAGGCCTGTCTTGATTTTTGCGTGTTGTGGAATATAAAAATCTTTGCAGGCCCAATGTATTCTGCTGTTGGCAAAGCCAGAATGGTACCGCCTGACCAACGTAAAAAAGAATGGGATCTTGCGGTTTCCAATTTGCGTATTGTTTGTGATATGGCTGAAAAACGGGGTATAAAACTGGCCATAGAGCCCTTAAACCGCTTTGAATCTGATCTGATCAATACTGCAAAGAATGTGATGAAACTCGTGCATGACATCAATCATCCGGCCGCGGGCGTATTACTGGATGGCTTTCACATGGGTATCGAAGAAAGAGATATAGAAGCCGCAATAAGGCTAACCGGAGATAAACTCTTTCATATACAGGTTTCAGAAAATTACAGAGGCACACCCGGAACGGGACAAACCCGCTGGGATGCTTTTAAAGCCGGCCTGGAGGCTGTCAACTATACAGGCATTGTGGCTATAGAAAGCTTTACTCCCGAGATCAAAGAACTGGCGGAAGCCGTTTGCATCTGGTACCCTTTTGCTGATGATCAGGATGACTTTGCATCAGAAGGACTTGAATTTTTAAAATCATATTTCAATACATAATGGAGAATAAAAAAATCAACATTGCCATAGTAGGCCTGGGTTTTGGTGCAGAATTTATACCGATCTATCAGAAACACCCTAATGCAAACATGTATGCGATTTGTCAGCGCGACACCGAAAAGCTAAATGCCATTGGTGATGCTTTTGGAATAGAAAAGCGTTATGCCGATTATGATGAACTGCTGAAAGATCCTGAGGTACATGCCGTACACATCAATACACCGATTCAAAGTCATGCTGAACAATCTTTGAAAGCACTCAGAGCCGGTAAACATGTGGCCTGTACAGTGCCTATGGCAACGACTGAAGAAGAATGCCGTCAGATTGTAGAGGCAGTAAAGGAAACCGGCCTGACCTACATGATGATGGAAACTGTGATCTACAGCCGTGAATTTTTATTTGTTAAGGAATTGTATGAAAGCGGCGAAATGGGTAAACTCCAGTTTCTTCGTGCATCCCATCAGCAGGAAATGGCAGGCTGGCCGGGATACTGGGAAGGTCTCCCTCCTATGCACTACGCCACACATTGTGTAGGCCCTGTTCTGGCTTTGGCTAAAGCAGATGCTGAATATGTGTCCTGCTTTGGCTCGGGAACAATTGATGAGCACCTGATCTCTAAATATGGATCACCTTTTGCCGTAGAGAGCTGTCACATTAAGTTTAAAGACTCAGATCTCTCTGCTGAAGTGACCAGATCATTATTTAATACTGCAAGACAATACAGGGAGAGTTTTGATGTCTACGGGTCTAAAAAGACGTTTGAATGGACTTTGATAGAGCATGAAGAATCTGTGATCCATACCGGCGAGACACCGGAGAAGGTAACGATCCCTGATTACGCACATTTATTACCGGAAGAGATCAGACATTTTACCACAGGCGGTGTTTATGATGGCGACAGCAATCAGCACTTGTCATTTATACAGGGTTCGGGTCATGGTGGTTCACACCCGCACCTGGTGCATGAATTTGTTGCTGCACTGGTCGAGGGCCGCGCGCCTTTCCCTGACGCAAGACAATCTGCAAATATTACCTGTGTAGGTATTCTGGCACATCAAAGTGCCATGGCAGGTGGAAAGAAAATAGATATGCCGGCTTTTACGCTGGAATAAATATTTCTTTGTGAACTTTATGGGTTCACAAAGAAATTAACGGGCATTGCTATTTAGCAGTGCCCGTTTTTATTTGATGGTTGCCTGATGGCAACAGGAACTGATCATAACCGTCTTTGGTACCGGACTTTATAATCTGTTTGTTGTCTGCTGTTACATTTACTGCCTCCTCCGGTCGCAGCTGAAGTGTAGCACTGCAATTGGGCGGTACGGTGACCTGCATACTCAGATGACCATCCTTTCTCTGCCATGCGGTCCTGATCAGTCCGGCGGGCGAGTCAAAAGAGGCTTTTGCCCAGGGCATTTGCTTTTCAGTCAACAATGGAGGTCTCACAATAAAATGCTGGAAACCCGGAGCTGCGGGGTCCTTTTGAATTCCGGCAACTCCATCAATGTACCAGGCTCCCGGATACAGATAAGAGCTGTGGAGCAAGGAATGACCTGGCAGGTCCTTCTCCCACATTTCCCAAATGGTAGTGGCATCATTGTCTTTCATATACCCCCATCCCGGATAGGTCGTTTGTGAGGTCATGGAATAGATGAGGTCATCTCTGCCCATATTCCTGAGCAGTTTAAAGAGTATAGCCCCTCCGGTGATCCCTACGTGTATGTGGCCTTTTTTATTCACCAGTATTTCCGTTTCCAGTCTTTTCATGACCTGATCTCTCTGATCAGGCGGTGGTATTTCTGCCAGCAGTGCCGCAGCAAGGTTGACCATAGATCCGTCCGCATAGCTTTGGTCTGCGGCATTGTAAAACTTAGCATTGATCGCACTTTTATATACTTCGGCCTGTTTTTCCCAGGCATCTGCCTGCTCTGTCTTACCAATAGTTCTGGCGATCTTTGCAGCGGTCAGTAGGTTGAATACGCGGTAACTGTTGTTGAGGCACAGCGTTTCTGGTTTATCGTTATTCATGCCCTCCGCTGTTGCGTTTGGCCAGAGCCAGTCTCCAAGGAAATCCCAGGAACCACCATACCGCTGCAGCAGGTTGTCTTTGGTATTGAGGTCCAGGAAGGAAATCCATCCCTTAACCAGTTCAAAATTCTTTTCCAGAATGCGCTTGTCTCCTTCGTGCTGATAAATGTACCATGGCAGGGTAACTACGATACCTCCCCAGGCCGGACCGCCGCCACCCATATAAGTCGGGGCACTGTGTGGTACGATACCATTGTTTAATATCCTTCCGCTCTGGACTGCTTTTCTGGCAAAATTGGGGTCATGAAGATTACCCACCACAGACTCTGTACCCTGGTTATCCCGCCAATCTTCCATCCATTTGGTATAAAAGGCAGTGGTCTTATAGTTGAACAACCCGGTTTCGCAGGTGGCATGCGCATCCCCGCCGTAACCCAAACGTTCACGCTGAGGACAATCCACAATGTACCCGCCTATTGAAAGGTTCTGATAAGTCCATTTCACACGATCATAGATCCAGTTTTGCAGGTTATCTGCACACTGAAATGTAGCCGCATCCTGAAAATTGGTGCGCACCATCCATCCTTTAATATCTTCAGGACGAGGTTTATAACTCAAGCCCTTTATGGTGATCCATCTGCCTGAGCTGTAATTGAAGCGGTTGCGGAATATGCCTGTTCCGGACTTATTGATGATATAGGCACTATGGAGATTAAAGGTCATGTCTTCCTGCGCACGTTCAGAATAGAGAAATTCTACTTTGTCATTGGGGTTTCCCTTCAGTTTGACTTCAGTAAATCCTGCAAAGTTGACACCCATGTCTACCCGGTAAGATCCATCAGGACGCTTATCACTGATGCTGACTGGTTTAATTTCATCAAACAACCGGTTGGCTTCGACCATCTGGGCGGAGAGTTTGAGATCTGGATGGTACACTATCGCTTTTTGCCAGTCCTTTTCATCACAATTTACAGTATTCCAATTGGTTACTTCTTTATTGGCATCATACAATTCACCGCCCATATGCCCGAAATCCCAAATCCCAAGAAGCTTATTCGGACTCAGATGTGTTATCCAGCTTTCATCAGTTTTGATGATTACTGATGGTTTCGACCATTGCGTACCGGAGTAAATAGCGGCCTGACCAATGGCCATTGGGGTATTGGGCCTGTCGGGTCTGATGTATGGACCAAAGATGGACCATGATGTACCCAGCCAGATCACTACCGCATTTTTGCCCGGTTTAAGTAATCCTGCGATATCATAAGCAATGTACCTGGCGCGTTTGGTATGATCACTGACAGCCGGAGATAAAATATCGGCAGTTACTTTCTGACCATTCACATACAATTCATGGTATCCTATAGAGGCCAGGAAAAAAGTGGCTTTAGCCGGCTTAGCCGACAGGCTGAAAGTCTTCCTCAGCCAGGGGTCCGTAATGTTGCAGTCGGGTTTACCCGGATCAAAGACCTGATCTGTTCCAATCCATTTGGCTGCCCAGTCTTTTGCATTAAATAAACCTGTAGTCCAGGAAGCGATCTTGCTTTTAACGGAAGTCTGTCCTTTTTCATCTTTAACTGTCACCTGCCAATAATAGCTTTTATCAGACTGAAGCGGCTTTCCTTTATAGATGATTTGCTGCATCTGACCGGAGCTGATCCAGCCAGAATCCCACACATCAGCTTTACCGCCCAGCAATTTTTGGGAGGAAGCCACAGCAATGCGATAAGCGGATTGCTTTTGTCCGAAGGCGGTAGTATCGGCAGCACTCAATGCCCAGCTTAAGCGCGGATGAGCTTCATCAATCCCTTTAGGATCTTTTAAATACTCACAGCGTAAATTCCCGGGAATGATCGTACTTTTAAGCGGTTGGGAGAAGGCGTTTGCTGACACCAGGATCAGGCACATAAGTATACCTGACAGTGCAAATCTGTTCATAGTTTGTTTATTTGGTTCTGGAAAGGTTTAATTCGTGTGTAAAAAACTAAATTTAAGAAAAACTGTCTAAGTACCAATAAGATCGTGTGATTACTTTATGAGAAATAAGAAAGGTGTGATCATAGTTGGGGGCGGATTAGCTGGACTCAGCTCTGCAATTCATTTGCTTCAGAACGGGGTCAAAGTTCTGTTAATTGAAAAAGACAGGTATCCTCACCACAAGGTATGTGGTGAATTTGTGTCCAATGAAGTCCTGCCTTATTTATTAAGATTAGGTATTGATCCTTTTGAAAACGGTGCCGTAATGATTAAAAAACTGAACTTTTCATCTGCGGAAGGAAAAATACTGCATGCTGACCTGCCTCTGGGGGGCTTCGGATTGAGCAGGTATGTTCTTGATCAGTTGTTCTATCAAAAAGCCATGGCCTTAGGTTGCGGGATGATCACGGATCATGTAGTGGCAATCACTTATCAGACCGGTCATTTTGTGGTAGAAACAAATGGTTCCGGAATTTTCACAACTGATCTTGTTATTGGTGCTTATGGTAAAAGATCAGCTCTTGATGTCAGATCCGGAAGGTCTTTTATACAGAAAAAGTCTCCATGGCTGGCGGTAAAAAATCATTATAAAGGCAATTTCCCGGATGATGTGGTTGGATTATACAATTTTTCCGGTGGATACTGCGGGGTATCAAAAGTAGAGAACGGGATGATCAATATTTGCTACCTGGTCAATTATGAGTCTTTTAAAAAGTATAAGGATATCCCGGAATTTGAACAACAGGTGCTTTGCAGTAATCCCTTACTCAAAGAGATCCTAAACAATAGTGTTTCTGTGTTTGACCAGCCCCTGACCATCAGTCAGGTCTCTTTTCAACGAAAGGAGACCGTGCATGATCATGTATTGATGACTGGTGATACCGCAGGTCTGATTCAACCCCTTTGCGGAAACGGAATGGCTATGGCCATACATGCAGGTAAAATCGCAGCTGAACTGGTCACCGGCTATTTGGAAGACAAGTTCTCCAGAGCCGAACTGGAAAAGAAATATACTTCGGAATGGAACAAAAACTTTAAAAACAGGCTGTTTATGGGCAGATTACTCGCCTCAGTTTTGAGAAAAGAGTGGCTGTCCGGACCTTTGTTAAATCTATTGGTTAAATTCCCCGGTATATTGACCGGCATTGTAAAAAGAACACATGGGCAACCAATTGACTGATATGTTCGTAAATACCAAATACAGAAGTGATGAACCTGAGATCATGGACGATTTCTCCATGAAAGGTGAAGTACTCCGCGATGCACTGGATAAGATCGCTGACATCAACAAATTGCTGGGCGGCAACAGCGTGACCATAAATGGATTAGAATGGCTGTTTGCAAATGAACTACCTGCAGATGAAGTGATCAGTATTCTGGATGTCGGTTGTGGTAACGGGGATATGCTAAGGGCACTGGCCCGTTACGGAACGAAAAAAGGGATCAGGTTTGAGCTATACGGAATTGATGCCAATGACTTTACCATAACGTATGCGAGGCATTTGTCTGCAAATTATAAGAACATCAGCTATGTTTGCGCGGATATTTTTGAAGAAGTCAAACAGGAACGGGTATATGATGTTATTCTGTGTACCCTGACTTTGCATCATTTTAAAGATAAAGAAATAATTGCGTTGCTGGATGGCCTTAAGAAACAGGCAAAAATGGGTGTGGTAATCAATGATCTGCACAGAAGCAGTTTGGCTTATTACCTTTTTAAGCTGATCTGTTTGACATTCAGATTAAACAGTATGTCGAGAGATGACGGATTGGTTTCCATTCTGAGAGGCTTTAAGAAAGCGGATTTGATAAAGTATTCCGGACAATTGAATTTAAAAAAATATTTGATCCGCTGGAAATGGGCGTTTCGCTACCAATGGATCATTTCAACCAGATGATCAGAGCCTTATGCATGTAAAGATAAAAACCGTTGTCAAAGTGCTTCCACAATATTCGAGGAAGACAGATGAAATTATCCCCTTTCTGGATGGCTGGCTCTGCGGAGAAGAGGACAGATTCATCAGAAAAGTAAAGAAGATCTTTGAAAATGCAGGAGTGGATGAGCGGTATTCGATCATGTCTCCTGAAGAAGTATTTACCCGGACCTCGTTTGAGGAACGAAATGACATTTACGTAAGGGAAGGCATAAAACTGGCGGCAGACTGTCTGAGGCTGGGTCTGGAAAAAGCCGGATGGACAGCTCATGATCTGGATTATATCATCACTGTGAGCTGCACAGGGATCATGATCCCTTCTCTCGACGCCTACCTGATCAATTCTTTGGGGTTGAGGCAAGATATTGTACGGTTACCCGTGACAGAAATGGGTTGCGCAGCAGGCGTTTCTGGAATCATCTATGCAAAAAACTTCTTAAAATCAAATCCGGGTAAGCGGGCTGCCGTGATCGCTTATGAATCACCAACTGCTACTTTTCAGCTTGATGACCATGCTATGGCAAATGTGGTAAGTGCTGCTATTTTTGGTGATGGAGTGGCCTGTGCGTTGCTTTCATCAAACGGTAATGACGATGGCCCGGAAATAATAGCAGAAGAAATGTATCATTTTTATAATGCGGAACAGATGATGGGATTCAAGATGACTGACACAGGTTTGAAAATGGTACTTGATGTCACTGTTCCCGAAACTATTGAAGCAAATTTTCCGGATCTCATTCATCCCTTTCTTGCCAGATACGGGCTGACAATTGAGGAGGTGGATCATCTTATCTTTCATCCGGGGGGAAAAAAAATAGTACAGCTGGCAGAAGGTTTATTTGGAGTAATGGGTAAGCATATTGACGACACCAAAGAAGTTTTGAGGTGCTATGGAAATATGTCGAGTGCCACGGTGCTCTATGTACTGGAACGGTACATGAACAAGAATCCCGCTGCCGGTGATATAGGCTTGATGCTGAGTTTCGGCCCGGGCTTCTCCGCGCAAAGAATACTGTTAAAATGGTAGAAAACTAAACACAAAAAAGAATACTTTTAGCGGACAATAACATTCATATGAGTAAAGAAGAAATTTTAGCGCACCTGCCTTATACCAAGCCGTTCTTATTTGTGGATGACTTACTGGAAATCAATGAGCATAGGGTCACCGGCACCTACACCTTTGATAAGGATCTGGATTTCTATAAAGGACACTTTAAAGACAACCCTGTTACTCCGGGAGTAATTCTCACAGAAACCATGGCACAGATCGGCCTGGTTTGCCTGGGCATTTATTTGTCAGGGACTGCCGAAGGCGGAATGCCGGGTCATGTAATGCTGACCTCAACGGCCATAGATTTCATGAAACCTGTATTTCCGGGAGAAAAGGTAACTGTTGAAGCCGAAAAGGTATATTTTCGTTTTAAAAAGCTGAATTGCACAGTTAAGATGCTGAATGAGGCCGGTGACGTAGTTTGTAAAGGAACCATAGCCGGAATGGTGACCAATAAAATGAATGCATAACCGGGTTGTCATAACCGGATTAGGTGTGGCAGCCCCCAATGGCGTTGGCCTGGAAGCGTTTACAAAATCGCTGAAAGAGGGGTTGTCAGGGATCAGGCATGATCCTGAAATGGAAAGACTTCTCTTTTCCTGTCAGCTATCAGGTACACCTCAGGTATCCGGTGAACTTGCCCAGCTGTACTTCAGTGCGCTGGAATTAAAGAATCTGAACAGCACCGGTATTTTATATGGTGTGATCGCAGGTATGGATGCCTGGAAGGATGCCGGACTGAGCGTTTATCCGGCTGAAGAACCAGATTGGAATAGTGGTACTGTATTTGGAGCCGGCACATCGGGTATCGATAAGTTTCGTGAAGCGATCTACAAAATAGATGAACTTCAAATCAGGAAGCTGGGCAGCAGTGTGGTTGTTCAGACCATGGCCAGCGGCATCAGTGCTTATCTTGGCGGAAAACTGGGACTGGGAAACCAGGTTACGACCAATTCCTCCGCATGTACTACAGGAGCAGAAAGCATTTTAATGGCTTATGAGCGCATAAAGAACGGCAAGGCGGCCATTATGCTGGCCGGGAGCACAAGTGACGGTGGACCGTATGTCTGGGGCGGTTTTGATGCCATGAAAGTTTGTACCTATAAGCACAATACTGAACCTGAAAAAGGATCAAGGCCTATGAGTGCAACTGCCAGCGGTTTTGTACCCGCCAGCGGAGCCGGAGCACTGGTTCTGGAATCACTGAATAGTGCATTGAAGAGGGGCGTCAGGATATATGCAGAGCTTCTTGGCGGAAATGTCAATTCCGGCGGACAACGGAATGGAGGAACAATGACCGCTCCCAATCCAATAGCTGTGCAGAGATGCATTAAATCTGCCTTACAGGACGCACGTATCAGCGCAGGACAGATAGATGCCATAAACGGGCATTTGACTGCGACCAGTAAAGATGCGCTGGAAATACAAAACTGGTGTACGGCTCTGGAAAGATCCGGAACTGACTTTCCTTATATCAACTCTTTAAAATCTACCATTGGTCATTGTCTTAGCGCGGCCGGAAGTATAGAAAGTGTAGCATCAGTGCTGCAGTTACATCATGGTTTCATCTTTCCAAATGTCAATTGTGAAGACCTTCATCCGGAAATTACTTCGATGGTTGACAGCACAAAGATACCTCAGAAAATGATCCATACAGACCTGAACATTGTGGCCAAAGCCAGTTTTGGTTTTGGAGATGTAAATGCTTGTCTGATTTTTAAAAAATACAAAACTAATGACTAAAGCAGAAATAATAGCCCGGCTTAAACCGATAATGGCCACTTACGTAGAACATCAGGATGCATTGGATCATCTGAATGAATCTACTGATTTCATCAGGGACCTTAAGATCAACTCTGCAAACCTGGTAGATATAGTTTTAGATACTGAAGAGGAATTTGGTATTGAAATTGACAATACTTCCATGGAGCGGATGCTAAATATCGGCGCCGCCATAGAAATCATTGAAAGTAAACTCGCAGAAAAATGATTGGCAATGATATAGTTGATCTTGTACAGGCCGCTAAGGACAGCAACTGGCAGCGAAAAGGCTTTCTGGACAAGCTTTTCACTTCTGAAGAACAGTTTTTAATTTCTTCTGACATCCATCCGCCGTTAATGGTCTGGCTCCTGTGGAGCATGAAGGAATCGGCTTATAAGATCAATTCCAGGGAAACTAAATTAAGGCTTTTCGCTCCCGCAAAACTCATTTGCAACAACCTCATCATTCACAACAATAAGGCAACCGGAAATGTACAATTCGAGGATCATGTATACTATACTGCCAGTGAGATCCATGGAGATTATATACACACCATCGCCGCAGATCATCCTGATGAACTTGACCTTGCTGAGGTCAGTGTAATGGATTTCCATACTGGCTGCAGAGAAGGTAATCCCCAGTCTGTAAGTCATCACGGCAGGTACCTTGCCCTCGTTTATTTATAAACCTGAGTTGTTGAGATTTTCTTCTATGAGCAGATTAATGATGCCATCAACCAATCCGACCTTTGGTACATAGATCTGTTTTATACCAGTCCATTTTAATAAAGTAATGTAAATCTCACAGGCAGGGATGATGACATCTGCACGATCCGGATTCAGTCCGAAAATGCTGATCCTTTCTTTCATAGAGTGACTATTCAGCTCATTATACAGGCCTTTCAATTTTAAAAAGGATAATGGCATACCTTCTTTTTCACCGGACATCCTGAACAGTTTATTGATATTTCCACCCGTACCAATTCCAGCAACATTTTTAAGAGATTTGGTATGCTCTTTTGCCCATAATTTCATTTCTTCCCAGATTTCCTCCTTATCCTGATTGTCGAGAATACGTATGGTACCAATATCAAATGATTTGGAAGCCACAGGCACCTTTTTGACAAAAATAGATAGTTCGGTACTCCCACCACCAACATCTATATACAAATAGCTTTTATTGGCATCCAGATTTTCCTCAATGTGATTGGAATAGATAATATTTGCCTCCCGCTGGCCCTCTATAATTTCGAGGTCCAGATCAGCATGCTTTTTGATCTTTTTAATCAGCTCAGGACCATTTTCCGATTCCCGCATTGCAGAGGTAGCACAGGCCAGATATTTGGAAACATGATAGACATCCATCAGGTTGCTGAAAGCGATCATAGTTTTCACAAGATCATCCACCTTGCGGTCAGAAATCCGCTGGTCGAGAAAAGCGTCGTCCCCCAGGCGCAACGGTACGCGAATCAGCGTGTTTTTCTTGAAGGTAAAGCCCTCATCGGTTTTGGAAATGTCAGCAATCAGCAGTCTTACTGCATTTGAGCCTATATCTATAGCGGCGTATCTTAACATTATTGGTGTTTGTTCTTGAGATAATTATAGGTTTGTACCTGTGCTCTTACTTTTGTAGTAAGCCTGTTTTTATGGTATTTATTGTTATTGAGCCTGGTAATATCACGCGCTTTCACGTTATCCTGCAGTTGAAATTCGATAATGTCTCTGATTTCGTGACGGACTTCTTCATCCAGAACGGGAAATCCAACCTCTACCCTGTGTTCAAAATTTCTGCTCATCAGGTCTGCAGAAGACAGGAACATTTCTTCCTTTTCATTATTACAAAAAATAAAAACCCTTGCATGTTCAAGGAATTTATCAATGATGCTGATCACCGTAATGTTTTCACTGAATCCCTCTATTCCCGGAACCAAAGTACAGATTCCCCGAACGATGAGCTTAATTTTTACACCCGCATTACTGGCTTCATATAATTTCTCCACAATACCTTCATCTGCGAGACTGTTCACTTTAAGAATCATATACGCTGGTTTGCCTTGCTTTGCAAACTTGATCTCCCTGTCTACAAGTGCGTAGATCTTATTCCTGGAATCCAGCGGAGATACTATGAGATGTTTAAAATCTTTAGCCACCGTACGTTTATTGAGTGCTGCAAACAGCTTGATTAAATCATGTGTGATTTCCTTTTTTGCTGTAAAAATGCTATGATCACAATAAAGCTTAGCGGTTTTTTCATTAAAATTACCTGTAGCAAGGTTAGCATAGTAAACTGCCCTGCCCTTTTCCATTCTTTTGACAAGGCAGATCTTTGAATGTACCTTGTAATCTGTCAGACCATAATTTACATGTACTCCCTCTTCTTCCAGCTTGCTGGTCCAGAAGATATTGGCCTGTTCATCAAACCTGGCTTTTAGCTCTACAAGGCAATTGACCTTTTTACCATTTTTTACGGCATTGATCAAAGCATTAATTACTCTCGAATTCTCTGCAAGACGATAAAGGGTAATGTTGATCTCCGTAACTTTTGGATCAATGGCTGCTTCACGAAGAAAAAGAATGATATAATCATAAGACTGGTAAGGAAGATTAATCAGGTAATCACGTTCCTGCAGCTTATTGAAAATGCTCTCTGTACGGTGTAATCCGGCGACCTTTAAAGGCACGTTGGCCGGATACTCCAGATCTTTCGACCCTACATTCGGAAACTTAATGAAATCTCCAAACTTATGATACCTGTTTCCGGGGATCAGACTTTCTGCTTCAATTTTAAGTTTGGACACCAGTACGGTAAGCATATCAAAAGGCATCTCGGTATCATAAAGAAGCCGCATTGGTTTACCTTTTTTACGCTTATCCAAACTGCTTTTTAGTTCATCAATGAACTTGTCACTGATGTTCTTATCGATATCGAGTTCGGCATCCCTGGTCAGCTGTATGGAATAAGCATCAATCACATCGTAATTAAAGACATAGAAAATATCATCCAGACAGTATTTGATAATGTCCTCTGCGAGAATGATAAATTTAAGCCCATTGGTTTCAGGCAATACCAAAAACCTCGGAAGTTCAGGGGGCAATTCTATCAACGCATATTTCTCATTCTTCTTGGATGATTTTTTTGAAAGCCGTACAAAAAAATAGAGATATCTGTCTTTAAGTTCAGGAAATGGCTTGTCAAAATCAAGCATAATAGGTACAAGGGTAGATAAGATCCGGTCTCTGAAGTGATTTCTTACAAACTCCCCTCTTGATACATTGAGCTGGGTTTCGTTCAGAATAAAGATCCTGTTCTGAGCCAGTTCGTTGATTAGTGCCGCCTGAAAAAGCTGCTCAAATTTGCGCTCCTGTTTAACTACAATATTCTTTATTTCATTTAATACCTTTTTAGGATTAAAGCCAAGAAGGGCTTTTGCCTTGTCGTTAAGGTTGGCTAAACGACTCATGGTGGCCACCCTTACCCGGTAAAATTCTTCCAGATTGGATGAAAAAATAGAAAGAAATTTGATGCGTTCAATAAGAGGAACACTTTCATCCGCGGCTTCCTGTAAAACCCGTTCGTTGAAGTACAACCAACTGATCTCTCTGTTTAGAAACGGCGCCTTTTTTTTCATTAAATATATATTCCTTCATTGATGATGAAACACACAGGTGTCAGTCTTATTTGAAAGTCAGAAGCATCTGCAGGTTTCATCTTGTATAAAATAAAAACAATCCCATTAGCAACAGGGACGCTCAAAACTGCATATTTTATTGTTAAGTAATTGTTAATAATTACTCAGGTATGAAATTAATTTTAATTCTCTTAACCCTGTTTAGTTCCCGGTTTAGGTTTTGCTGTTGTTTTAGCAACAGCCGGTTTTGCTGCGGGAGTCTTTACCGGAGGTTTAACAACAGATTTTACCACAGCCTCTGCTTTTTTAATTGGCTTGGCTATGGCTTTTGCGGCCTTCTCTTCGGTTGCAATGGCGGCCACTTTTACACTTTGCACCACAGGCTTTGCTTTAGAAACAGCCTTTTTAACGATCTTCTCTGCATTTTTGGTGCCTTTAACAGTACTCTTTTTTATCGATTCCACTTTTTTCACTGCCGGATTACTGGCAGAAGTCACCTCTTCCAGTTTATGATCAACTGTAGCTTTTACCTCTTTAAATCCCTTAGACAGTTTTTTAGCGAGAAATTTACCTGCAATTTCTATGTCCTTTCCTACTCTGCCTGCATCATGACCTAAGTTTTTCACTACTTCCAGGAATTTATCAGTAAGGCTTTTTTCCAGTTCTTTTTTGGCTGCTTTTTTAGCGTCTTTTTTTTGATCTTTGGGTTTATTGGTTTTCATATGCGATAATTGTTAATTATGATTAATTTAGAGTTTAGGGTGTTTAATGCCATGCAACTCATTTCGATTTCATATTATTTTCGTTGTTTTGTACTTGGAAATGAACATTTACCTAAAAATAACATTTTTTTCACTATAAAGCTATAATCATGCCCAGTTTCGATATCGTAAGTAAAGTTGACGCTCAGACATTTGACAATGCGATTAACAACGCAAAAAAAGAAATCCTAAACCGTTATGACTTCAGTACTTCAAAGAGTACCATAGACCATGATAAAAAAACAAATCTGATCACTATTGTAACAGAAGATGACATGAGACTGAAGGCCATTACTGATGCCATCATCTCAAAAATGATCAAGCAAAATCTGGATGCCAATAGTCTCGATTTTGGCAAAGAGCAATATGCTTCCGGAAATATGATCAGAAAAGAAGTCTCTATAAAAGAAGGTATTGATAAGGAAACAGCAAAAAAAATAGTAGCCAAAATAAAGGCCAGCGGCACAAAAGCCCAGGCTTCCATAATGGACGATCAGGTCCGTGTACAGAGCAAAAACATAGATGACCTTCAGGCTGTAATTGCCTTATGCCGTAAAGAAGATTTTGGTCAGCCCCTGCAATACATTAACATGAGAAATTAATGGAGATCCAGGAAAACGGCTATGTCTTTTCAGACGATAAAAACAAACTCGACCCTGCTGCAATCCATAAATATTTAAGTGAACAATCGTACTGGGCACAGGGAATTCCGCTTGAGGTAGTCAAAAGATCTATTGAAAATTCCCTGTGTTTTGGCATCTACAAAGATACCAGACAAATTGGCTTTGCAAGATGGATCACGGATAAAGCAACTTTCGGATACCTGGCTGATGTGTATGTGGATGAGGCACACCGGGGGTTAGGTCTTTCTAAAAAGCTAATGTCAGTTATGCTCTTCCACAAAGACTTACAGGGATTGAGAAGATATATGCTGGGGACCCTGGATGCGCACGGACTTTATGCTCAGTTTGGATTCAAGGCCATTGAACATCCGGAGAGACTGATGGGAATTGCTGTACAAAACATCTATAAAAAAGAAGATTAGACTGTTTTCACATCATCCTCGCTATAATCCTTGATATCAGTAATGTATCCGTTAATGATCAGGAAATCAAATAAGGGTTTAGCATCTGGTGTAACTGGCATATTTGCGGTAGTGATTACCTCATTCGTTTTTTTGTCAAGAAAAGGATAGGCAAACAGTTTGACGTTCTTATTGAACATATCACTTACATAGCTCAGTAACTGGCTCGAGTAGTTTTCACCAAAATTTGTGGAGTTAAACACAAATTTTAAGTTGTTGATGTTAGTGGAGATTCCGACACTTTTTGGCCGGCACCTGTCAAGATACTTAGCCAGCTTATTGTGTCTTGCGAAGTTGGATACGATTACCTTATTTCCGGTATTACACATTTCTTCCGCTCGCTTGGCCACCGCCCTTAAGTCTATTTCATTCGTTTCATCTCCGGTTGAGAGCACGTTTGACATCAGTACCTCAATTAAAACGCTGAGGTTATCTTTCTTTACGTTTTCTGTACGTACAAACTGATCAACTGCTTTATTCAGCATACTAAAGTTCGGATTTGACTTTTGTGCATACTTGGTGCGGAGGATCATAATATCCCTTTTATACAAAAGATCCTTAGGTAAACAAGGCTGACCTTTGGCATCAAAAATAGCAGCATCGGAAAAATCCTTAACGATCAGGTACAGATTCAATAGAATGTTATCTGCGCCTTTAAATATCGGACCATTTACAGAGATCAGGTCAATCTCTACCGACCCGACTGTCAGGTTATCAGCAAGCGACTCGATCATCGCTCTGCGATCCTGATTGTAATAAAAAGCAGCATAAACAAGATTTACCCCTATAATGCCCAATACATTCTGCTGTAAAGCAGCATCTGTGTCTAGCAACCTGACATGAAAGAAGATTTCATTGGGTTCTCCTCCGGGTTCTGTCTGGAACCGTAACCCGATCCAGCCATGAGGGTCATTGGACTTGTTGTAATTCAGTGTAGTTACAGTATCCGCAAATGCGAAGAAAGTACGGGCATCATACTTTTCACCACTTAAACGCTCATTAAGTAATCCGTATTCGTGATTGAGCATTTTGAGCAGCCTCGATTTACTGACATATCTTCCTGATTCTTCTACGCCATATATGGCATCACTAAAGGTCATATCATATGCGGACATGGTTTTAGCAACGGTTCCGGATGCAGCACCTGCAGTAAAAAAATTCCGGGCAACCTCCTGCCCTGCTCCGATTTCGGCGAATGTTCCGTAGATTTTCGGATTTAAATTAATCTTTAATGCTTTGCGTTTGGTATCCAGAATTTCTCTTTCCATATTGCAAAAATAGCACAAACAACCGAATTGGGCGATAAATTGCCTATCTTAATCCCAAATTTTACGATATAAAAAGATCATACTACCCCGATCAATGCTAAACGTTAAGGACCTTGATGTACAATTCCTGAATAAAGAAGACCATACCTGGCTGGAGGCTGTTCAAAATGTCAGCTTCAGCATCAGCAAGGGAAGGGTGCTTGGTATTGTTGGAGAATCGGGATCAGGCAAATCAGTTACCTCTTTTTCTATTATGAGGTTGCATGATCCTCAGGCAACCAGAATTGGAGGCGAGATAGAATTTGAAGAGATCAATCTGCTCAAATTGTCTTCAGAAGAGATCAGAAAATACAGGGGAAATAAGATCGCTATGATCTTTCAGGAACCCATGACCTCCCTGAACCCGGTATTTACCTGCGGGGAACAGGTAAAGGAAGCTATAACCCTGCACCAGAAGGTTGATCATCAAACTGCCAGAGCACGCACCATTGCGTTGTTTAAGGAAGTACAGCTGCCACGCCCTGAAATCATATTTGAAAGCTTTCCGCATCAATTGTCCGGTGGACAGAAACAAAGGGTAATGATTGCGATGGCACTGAGCTGCAATCCGAGCCTGTTAATTGCTGATGAGCCAACGACCGCTCTTGATGTGACCGTTCAAAAAACCATTCTGCAACTGCTGCTTAAATTGAAAGTAGAACGAAATATGGCGATGATATTTATTTCACATGACCTAAGTGTAATCAGTGAAATCGCAGACGAGGTAGCAGTGATGTATAAGGGACAGATTGTCGAACAGGCAAGTACGGCGCAGCTATTTAATCACCCAAAACACCCTTATACCAAAGGGCTGCTGGCCTGTCGCCCCTCACCGGAAAGATCATTGAAAAAGCTACCGGTAGTGTCAGATTTTCTAAGCGAAGACAAAGAACTCGCTGTGGCTCATCTGCTGGATCAGAATAGCTATACACCACAGGAAATTATGGAGAAAAGATCCCTACTCTATGCAGGAAAATCCCTTCTACAGGTAAAAAGTCTGTGTACCTGGTATCCCATAAAAAAAGGATTATTCGGAAAATCCGGAGATGTTGTAAAGGCAGTTGACCAGGTATCCTTTGATGTTTTTCCGGGAGAAACACTGGGTCTGGTTGGAGAATCCGGCTGTGGAAAAACAACGCTGGGCAGAAGTATTTTGAGACTGACAGAACCAATCTCAGGAGAGGTGATTTTTGATGGCAGAAACGTTATTTCTTTAAATAAAGCGGAGTTAAGAAAGATGAGAAGAGATGTTCAGATCATCTTTCAGGATCCCTACTCTTCCCTGAATCCGAGGCTTACCGTTGGAAACGCATTAATGGAACCCCTGCAGGTGCACAAATTATTTGACAACGATACACAAAGAAAAGCGCATGTGTTAAACCTGCTGGAACGTGTGGACCTTAAGGCAGAACATTTCAACAGATACCCCCACGAATTTTCAGGCGGACAGCGCCAGCGGATAGTTATCGCCAGGGCACTCGCACTTCAACCCAGATTCATCATTTGTGATGAATCCGTATCCGCACTGGATGTATCTGTTCAGGCACAAGTATTAAATCTGCTGAGGCAGTTGCAGCAGGAGTTTGGATTAACGTACATTTTTATCTCTCATGACCTTGCCGTCGTAAAACACATCTCAGACCGAATGATCGTTATGAATAAAGGTAAAATTGAGGAAGAAGGCTTTCCGGAAGATATCTACCTCCATCCTAAAGCGGAATACACAAAGAAATTAATAGCAGCCATCCCTGGCCTGAACAGGATTAAATAGTCTATTTACCAGTCATTTTATACCTCGCAAAGCCAGATGAAACCCCCAGGCGGAGGTAGGAATATTTATCTCTGTAATAAATGTTATAGGGATCTTCACCGTAATACCCTATTGCGGCCATTAAAAACACATTGTTCATAAAAGAAAATGCATAGTGAAAGGAAATTTCAGCATTCAGTCTTTTCTTTAATGCCATCAGCTGATAATCGGTCATCGCGTTAACTGCATAATTTACTTCAGAATTCAACCTCCAGCTTTCCTTTTCTGCCCGGTATTTTCTTAATGAAAAATCATATCCCAATCTTGTAAATCCGTAATCCCCTTCAAGTGCTTTCTCATAGTTAAACCATTTATGCCACTCCAGGCTTGCAGAATGATTCAAAGTATAATATTTATCCGAATGTTTAACCGTATTCCCAAAGTGAAAAGCAGCAGTCAGGTAATTTGTACTAAAATTACCGGTCCTGGTATTAATTGTCCCGTCGGGGTTCAAAGCCTCAGCATCCTGTCCGTTTGAATGATGTGTAAAACCTAACGTAACATATCTGTAATCCTGTTCTGAATCATTTAATCTGACATAAAACATCCCCCCTAAACGGAAACTCGGTGTTCTAACCCCAGCGGACCTTTCATTTCTAACCCTCACCGTAAAATCAGGTATAATACTGAAAGCAACCGGTAGCTTATCCGCGGCCAGCAACATATAGTTTGTGGTTAACTTCCCATTGATCACATACCGTGAAGGAGCTCCTATTTCACCACCTGGTGAGGTATATGAAAAATCACTGTTCTCTTTATAAAGCTGAATATAGCTCCTGTTTAATCGTTCATTCACTTTTAAGAGGGAATCGTTCTCCTGCGCCATAACCATAACGGGACTGCTAAAAACGAACAATACTAAAAAGCCAGATATCTTCATAGCCAAATTTAATGCATTTTCAGGTCATCCTCTTTTTTTAATGTCGCAGACAGCCTGATCAATGCAGTATTAATGGCTCTTCTGATCTCTCTTTCTTTTAGTTTATCATAATGCTTTAAAAGCAGCATGGCCTTGAAAATCGCAACATCCTTATTAATTGCAATCGTTTTTACAGTCAAACCACCCGGTACAACATTTTCAGAATAACCGGAAATGATCTTATCCAGATACTTTTCTAAATATTCAGGAGTATATCCATTTGCAAGGGACATATCAAACTCAATACTCAGTTTCTTGATATTCTGCTTGGACTGGTTGATGATCACCGAGCTGAAGGCCAGTGAATTCGGAATAATAACCATATCACTGTCTTCATTTTGAAGAATCATATTGATGAGCGTGATATCCAGAATTTTCCCCTCGTGGTCTCCGATTCTGATGTGATCACCCAGAGACAACCTGTCCGAAAACATAATGATCAGACCATTGATCATATTTGCTATATAATCCTTGAAAGTAACGGCAAGCGCAGCGGCAACAATAGACACACTGAAGATAAATTCTTTAGGATCTATTGCCAGTAACGTGGTCAGGGCAATCCCCATAAACACAGTATTCAATATCGATACGATCCGGTTGATACCCAGTATAAAATTATCCTTGATATTATTCTTAAACTTATGCTTCCTGATATACCAGTAAATTACCACCAGCCTGAGTATGGAAACAACCAGGCTAGGGCCAAGGAAAACTGCCAGTGCTTTAGCACCCTGCTCTATTCTCGGATATTCGTGATAAAACTGTGGCTTACTGATGTAGAAAAAAACGAGAGCCAAATAGACCACAGCCTTGACAAGGATCATGAGCAATTCCTTACCTGTTTTTCTTTCTCTGTCTTCTATCATTTTACGTTGCGGATCTAAATAAATGACTTTAGTATGCTTAGTCAAAGGTACAAATTACAACAATCTATCGCTTCAAATTGTTACCTTCGAACTGATTCATGATTATATTATGGCAAAAAGGAAATCTTCACATCTGGAACTCGTTTTAGTACAACTAATTAGCGATGTTCTGGAAAAAAGCAAGAACGAAGCACTCAATTATAAACAGGTATCTTCAAAATTGAACATTACAGATCAGGCGGGAAGAGAAACTATACTTGAAATATTAAAAGAACAAGCCAGAAACGGCATTTTTCTCGAACCTGAGAAAGGCAAATTCCGACTGAAAGATCTCAAAACATTCGTAACCGGAAAAGTGGATATGACTGCGGACGGCTCCGCCTTCGTTGTTCCTGACGATGAATTTGAAAAAGACATTTTCGTATCGGCACGAAAGCTGCACAATGCGCTCAACGGGGATTTGGTAAAAGTATATATCTACGCAAAGAAAAGCGGGAGAAAGAATGAGGGTGAAGTTGTAGAAATCATAAAAAGAGCTAAAACTGACTTTATAGGAGTAATCAGAATCTCTGACCGCTTTGCTTTTGTCAATGTTGACGACAGAAAAATGCTGCATGACATTTTTGTTCCGCTAAGTGATCTGGGAGGAGCTAAAAATGGACAGAAAGTACAGGTGAGCATCACAGACTGGCCTGAAGGCGCAAAAAATCCAATAGGTAAGATTGCAACCATTCTTGGTGAACAGGGCGAGAACAATACCGAAATGAATGCCATTCTGGCACAGTATGGATTTCCGCTTGCCTTTCCGGCAGAGGTTGAACGTGAAGCCAATGCCATTCCGGAAGCCGTCTCGGAAGAAGACCTCAGGGACCGCAGGGACTTTAGAGATACCGTTACCTTTACCATCGATCCTGCCGATGCAAAGGATTTTGATGATGCCATATCATTTAAAAAGTTGTCCAATGGTCATTATGAAATAGGCGTGCATATCGCTGATGTTTCTCATTATGTGAAGCCAAACAGTCCGCTGGATAAAGAAGCCTACTCCCGTGCTACATCAGTTTACCTGGTTGACAGGGTGATCCCAATGCTGCCCGAAAGATTGAGCAATGGCGTTTGCTCTCTCCGTCCCAACGAAGATAAATTGTGCTTTGCTGCCGTTTTTGAACTCGATGAACAGGCCAATGTTCTGACAGAATGGTTTGGCCGCACCGTGATCCATTCCAACAGAAGATTCAGCTATGAGGAGGCCCAGGAGGTGATAGAAACCAGAACCGGCGATTACACTGAAGAAATCCTGAAGCTAAATGAACTGGCCTATATTCTGCGCGACCGTAAGTTCAAAAACGGAGCCATCAGTTTCGAAAGCACAGAGGTTAAGTTTAAACTGGATGATACAGGAAAACCCATTGGTGTATATGTAAAGGAACGAAAGGATGCCCATAAGCTAATTGAAGATTTCATGCTTCTGGCCAATAAAAAAGTTGCTGAATTCGTTGCTAAAATGGGTAAAGGTAAAAAGAAGTATACTTTCGTTTACCGTTCTCATGACTCTCCCAATCTTGAGAATCTGGGTAACTTTGCACTCTTTGCCGCAAGATTCGGTTATAAGATCAATACCAAATCTGATAAGGAAATAGCGAAATCGCTGAACTATCTGATGGAGGATGTAGAAGGTAAAAAAGAACAGAATGTTCTGACCCAACTTGCTATCCGCTCTATGGCCAAAGCAGTATACACCACTAAGAAGACCAGTCACTATGGCCTGGCATTTGATCACTACACCCACTTTACATCCCCTATACGCCGTTATCCCGATGTAATGGTACACAGACTGCTCGCTTCTTATTTAAACAACGAGAAGTCCGCAAATGAAGAAGAATACGAAACCGCATCTTCACACTCCTCTACAATGGAAAAACGTGCCGCAGATGCCGAGCGCGCATCCATCAAATACAAGCAGGCAGAATACCTTGAAGAAAACATAGGCAACACATTTACAGGCATCATATCCGGTGTTACTGAATGGGGGATGTATGTGGAAATCATAGAGAATAAGTGTGAGGGAATGATAAGACTAAGAGACATTGCAGATGATTTCTATGTCCTCGATGAAAAAAACTATTGCATCATCGGACAGCGCAAAAAGAAGAAATATCAACTGGGTGATGAAGTTAAAGTAAAAGTAAAAAAAGTAGACCTGGCCAAGAGACAAATAGACTTCTCACTGATACAAGATTAAAACAACAATAAAAATAAGAATGTATTCTCCTTCAGAATTATTAAAATACGTAGAGCAAACCATAAAAGAAACCACCTATCCCAGTTACCCCGCCTCCTTATACGAGCCCATAAGCTATATTATGAATCTGGGTGGCAAAAGACTCAGACCCATTATGCTCCTGATGTCTGCTGAACTGTTCGATGCAGATCTAAAGGCTGCTATTCCGGCCGCTATGGCTATCGAAACCTTTCATAACTTCACGCTGATCCATGATGACATCATGGACAATGCCCCCTTGCGCAGGGGCAAACAAACAGTTCATGAAAAATGGGGTCGCAATACAGCCATACTAAGCGGTGACGTAATGATGGTTGAAGCCAATAAACACATTACAAACGTTGACGTGAACGTACTCAAACCCGCTCTTGACACCTTTAATGCTACCGCACAGGGCGTATGTGAAGGTCAGCAGCTGGACATGGAGTTTGAAAAGCGTAATGACGTAACTATTGATGAATACATCGATATGATCCGGTTAAAAACCGCTGTTCTGGTTGGTGGCGCTATGAAGCTTGGCGCAATTGTAGCCAATGCCAAATCAGAAGATGCTGAGCGGATCTATCAGTTTGGAGAAAACCTGGGTCTGGCCTTTCAACTTCAGGACGATATTCTTGATGTATACGGAGATCCCGAAAAATTCGGAAAACAGGTGGGTGGTGACATCATTTCAGATAAAAAGACCTACCTGCGCTTAAAGCTTCAGGAACTGGCCTCTCAGGAACACCTGGGGTTGTTAAGTAACCAGCAGGCAAACAGTGACCATGCTGATAAAATTAATATTATTACTAATCTGTACAACCAGTACCAGGTAAAAGAACAAGCTACAGAAATCATGAAGCATTATCTGGACGCAGCTTTTTCCGCATTAGATCAGATCAATGTCTCCGGTCAAAACAAACAGGAGCTTATTCTTTTGGCTAATCAGTTGATGAACAGGGAAAGCTAAAAATAGACTATAAAAAAGGAGCCTTATCCGTAATGGACAAGGCTCCTTTTTTATAGTTTAAATATCCTGATCTATTATTCTGCCGGTGCAGCTTCTGTTTCAGCATCTTCAGCTTTAACAGCTTTCTTAGCAGGTGCTTTTTTTGCAGGCTTTTCTTCCCCGGCAACTTCGGCAACTTCAGCAACAGGTTTTGCAGCTTTCTCTGCTTTAACAGCAGGCGCAGCTTTCTCAACCACTTCTTTCACTACCGCAACAGGTAGTATCGAAACATATGATTTGTTATCTTGTTTCTTTTTGAAAACTACTGTACCATCAACCAGAGCGAATAAAGTATGGTCTCTACCAATACCTACTCCTTTATCAGGATGATGTTTTGTACCGCGCTGACGTACTAAAATGTTTCCAGCGATAGCTTCCTGACCACCAAAGATCTTGATACCTAAACGCTTGCTATGCGATTCACGTCCGTTCCTGGAACTACCGGCTCCTTTTTTATGTGCCATCTTGTTTTATATTTTATAACCATCCCGTAAACGGGATAATATTTGTTAAAGACTAATTATAAACTGATACCAGAGATCTGGATTTTGGTAAAATACTGACGGTGACCATTTTTCTTTTTGTAACCTTTTCTACGTTTCTTTTTGAAAACGATTACTTTATCACCTTTTAAATGAGACACGATTTTAGCTGAAACAGTAGCACCTTTCAATGCAGGAGTTCCTACAGAGATTTTACCACCATCTTCAACCAACAATACATTGTCAAATTCAATACTAGCGCCTTCATCTCCTTGTAAACGGTGTACAAAAAGGTGCTGGTCTTTTGCAACTTTGAATTGCTGCCCTGCTATATTTACTATTGCGTACATTGTTAAATATTTATTATTTTAAATTGTTTATTTTTAACGAGGTGCAAATATAGAACTTATTTTTATAATTACACAACTGATTTAGTTATTTATTGCTGTAGCGTTCTTCCGCATCATTTATACTTTGGGCTACTAACTTCTGCATCTGGCTTGCCACATCCCTTAGCTTTGGAATTTCATTATAATCTGTCAAAAAGATAACTTTTTTGAACTTTCGCTTATAATTAAACTGAATTTCATAGCGCAGGACCTTATCTGAATTCAGATCTGCTCCCTGATTTGCAATCACCGGAGGAAAATTCCATAAGCCCAGTTCATTCGCCTTACTATGTAAATAAATGATATCATTGCTTCTTAATTTTACATTTGTTTTGATCAGAGAATCCCGCTCATTAAGATACTGATAGTTGCCTGTCGAAGAATCATAAGAATTGATCAGTGATTTACCAACCCCCCATTTGAATTGCAGCGATACAAACTCACCGGATTTAAAAGGAGCGTTCTTAATCATAGGCGTATAATAGATTACACAATAGATTAAAAAAGGAACTACAATCGTCAGTGCTAAAAATATCTTCTTTCCTTTAGTTGTCATATATAAATTATTGTTTTTTATTAACTCTGTTCATCTAACGGTCCGGACAGCTCTCCCTCCCACTTACTTACCACGGCTGTTGCAAGGCTGTTCCCGATCACATTGGTAGCCGATCTTCCCATATCCAGCAACGGATCTATCCCTATGAGTAAGGCAAGCCCCGCTTCCGGAATGTTGAAAGTAGCTATAGTACCCGCAATGACTACCAAAGAAGCCCTTGGCACACCTGCAATCCCTTTACTGGTCAGCATCAGTATCAGCAGCATGGTTATTTGCTGCTCAAATGACAAATGAATGCCATAGGACTGAGCAATAAACATGGAGGCAAACGTCATGTAAAGCATGGAACCGTCCAGGTTGAATGAATAGCCCAGAGGCAGCACAAAACTCACGATCTTATCCTTACATCCAAAACGTTCGAGCTGAAGCATCGTCTTCGGATAAGCCGCTTCACTGCTGGCCGTGCTAAAGGCTACTAAAACCGGCTCTTTCATTCTGTTCATTAAATTAAAGACCCTTGACCTTAGAATTACGAACCCGATCAGAATTAAAATGATCCACAGCAGGAACATGGTGAAATAAAACTCACCGATAAACAAGGCATAGGTAGACAAGACACTTAAACCCTGTTTAGCAACAATTGCTGCCATGGCCCCAAACACAGCAAAGGGTGCAAAATTCATAACATACCCCGTAACCTTTAAAATGATATGGGCAACTGAGTCAAAAAAACTGATTACAATCTGTCCTTTTTCCCCAATAGCCGCAGTTGCTACGCCAAAGAACAAAGAAAAAACTACAATCTGCAGGATTTCATTTGTAGCCATGGCTTCTGTCATGCTTTTAGGAACAATATGAGAGATGAAATCCTTTAAGGATAAAGCAACCTTATGTATACCTGTATCCACATTACTGGATGGCAAAGGCAATTGCATCGCCTCGCCTGGCTTGAAAATATTGACCATAATCATCCCCAGAACCAGAGAAAGCAGCGATGCACTTAAAAACCAGAGCATGGTTTTACCACCTATTCTGCCAACCGCTTTAATATCTCCTACTTTGGCAACCCCTACGACCAGCGTACTGAATACCAGCGGAGCTACGATCATTTTAATCAAACGAAGAAAAATATCACTCAGCAAGGTAAGCGGCTCCAGTTTCTTCTCTCTCAGGACTTCATTTTCTTTACGCTCTTTTTCTGCCGCAGCTTTATCAGCTTTCAATAACATCAGGTCAGCTGATGTACTGTCTGTAATTTTAATTATCCGGGCATCTATAGCTTTTACCCTGTTATCCGCAGCGGTAATGGCATTGTTATAAGTACTAAATGTTTTCACATTTAAGTAGTAGCCCAATCCCACACCCACTACAAGGGCAAAAAAGATAAAGAACGTTAACCTATTGTTTTTCGACATCTATCCTGGCTTAATAATTAAAGGCGTAAAACTACAATATTTAAATTGTTCCATAAAGTTTGTTGTAAAAGCAATTTATTTTGCAATTTCGCAGTAACAAACCACTTTGGATTATCTCTAATCGCTAGATTAACATCATATTTTGGAACAAAAGGACCAGTTATTTAAGCAAATTTTTGAGACCAACTCAAAGAAAATATTCCATTTGTGCTATGGTTATACCGGTGATGAGGATTCAGCAAACGACCTGCTACAGGAAACTTTTCTGAAAGTCTGGCAAAATCTTGACAAATTCCGCAACAAGTCATTGATTTCTACCTGGATCTATCGCATAGCAGTTAATACCTGTTTAACCTACCTGAGATCGGAAAAACGTCAGGCCAAGGATGAACTTACAGATAATATCATTGAAAACAGCACGGAAGAATTCTCTGAAAAAAATGAGCAGATCGCGTTACTCTATAAGTCTATCTCAAAACTGGAAGAAAATGACCGTTTAATTATCACCATGGTCCTTGATGAATTGCCATATAATGAAATAGCCGACATATCGGGTATCAGCGAAGGAAACTTAAGAGTAAAGATTCATCGCATTAAATTAAAACTTACAGAACTATACAATCAGCATGCAAGAATTTGATCACATACAATCGCTTTGGCAATCACATTCTGTTGAGGTAAAAATCTCCTCCGAGGAAATGCTGTCCCAGGCAAAGAAAGAAGTCTCAGGAATTAAGAGCAGATCCCTGCTCAACATTTTCGGAATGATTTTGTCTTTTGCTGCATTTGCTGCCCTCCTGATTTTCTTTCAGTTCAACTCATGGACCACACATGCAGGCTTAAGCATCATTATCATTTCTGTAGCAGTTTATACTTTTATATTATACAAAGATTACAGAATCATCTCGCGGAATGACTTCACGGCACATCCAAACAATTTTCTGTTAAAATTAAAAGAGTATCAGCTCAATAAATTCACGATCTACAATAAGTTATACTGGTTTTATGCACTGGCCCTATCTGTTGGCTCCATACTTTGTTTTTACGAAACCCTGGGCAATCTGAACATGCTGCTGCAAGTTGGAATTGCTGCATTTACCATTTTCTGGATGGCTATATGTGCTACGATCCTGCGCCGGTCTTATATAAAAAGAGAAAAAGAGCGTCTTGATCTTTTGATAGAAAAATTTGAGCGCATCAGTGAACAGTTCAAAGAAAACATATAAAAAAAGTCATCCGGAAAACGAATGACTTTTAATTATTAACTAACCCAAACTAAATTCATCCAAATCTGTCACAGGGTTTCCTGAATCAAATATAGGATTGAATTTTCTATGGATATGAGCGAAGATCACCAATTGCAATCATCCATGGTCTTTCCCGGCAATACAAATGGACCATTCGCTTAACCTTATTCCTTTACTTCAGATACAGAAAAGCTGTTGCCGCTAAGTCTGTACTGAACTGTTTTTAAAGTCCCTGCTTTTTCAGTACTGTCCTTAGGATTCACCAGAGGGAAACTTCTGAAAAGATCTCCGTTTTTAATGGTATAACGATCATTTCCTCCATAGTTCTTTTTCAAACTGCTGCTCAATCCCGGAAAGGTAATCTTATTGAAACTTCCTCCTGAATATTCAAAAACATTAAGATCAGAGATATTTTTATTGCTCAGCAACTGGATATAAATTTCCGGATCGCCGTCATTATCCAGATCCATATTCCAGGCATCTGTGATGACACCTTCCCTTTCATTGGATAATGATCTGTAATTGTTTTTTAAAGTATCTGACATCAGCACCAGATACCCTCCAACGGTATCAGCACCTTTTCCCCAGCTTACCACTTCAAAATTAATTCCCGGACGTATCTCAATATTCTTATAAAAAGGGAACTGTCCGGCTGACTTCTTCAGACCTGCTTCATCCGGTTTCACCGCGCTAACCTTTGCAGCATTTTCATCACTACAAGCAGCAAATAAAAGCAGCCCCGCTATAAAAAGGGACTGCTTTGAAAAATACCTTCTAAACTTCATTTTCATTTATTTTATACAGAACAACTACTTAGCCTTTACATCCGCAGCACCATTATTCAGTACTGTTTCAGTCACTACACTCCGCTTTCCTCCCTGCGTAATTACAATCGTTTTCAAGGTCCTCTTCTGTCCCTTAGGTACATTAACCTTAATCGGACCGGCATACAGCGCTGCCGCTTCTGATGGCCTGGTCAGATCCAGCGTATAATAGATTTTTGCACCCGGAAACGGTGCTTTCAAACTGATTGCGAAATCCTCTCCGTTCATCACCTTGTCACTTTGACCCAAAGGTGTCGGTACCCAGTAATTGGCCCCGGCCTTGTCCAATCTCGCAAGATGCAGCGGCAACCGCTCTTCCGTGAAATTCTTCAGATCCTTTTTTGAGGTCTGGCTCCAGGCAATTTCTGAAAGTGAAAATATCCTTGGCAGGGTCATGTACTCTACTTTTGCAGGTGTCTGGATATATTCCGTCCATAGATTGGCTTGTACCCCAATAATATGCTTTTGCTGCTCCGCAGTCAGTTCCTTCGGAACAGGATCATAACCATAGGGCTTTGTGTAAGGGGACATGCCACCAATATTCGTTGGCTCATCCGCTGAAGGCGATTGAGCATGGTCAAAATACAAACCTTCAGAGCCCGGCGTCATGATGACATCATGATTTTCCTTCGCGGCGGCAATTCCTCCATCAGTCCCTCTCCAGGACATTACCGTAGCATTTGGTGCCAATCCGCCTTCCAGGATCTCATCCCAGCCAATAATAGATCTGCCTTTACCGTTCAGATACTTCTCTATCCGCTGTATAAAATAGCTTTGAAGCCCATGCTCACCATCCACACCCAATTGCTTGATCAGGTTCTGGCAAAATTCACTTTGCTTCCAGTAGTCTTTCGGACTCTCATCCCCTCCAATATGGATATACTTTGAAGGGAACAAAGTGATGACTTCATCAAGTACATCCTCCAGAAATTTAAAGGTAGCCTCACTCGGCACAAACACATCGTCAAACACCCCCCACTGCTGTTGTACCTGTTTACCTTTTGCCGAACCTGACCATGGAGTTTTTGCGTCAACAAATGTGTCCTTGTCAGGAAAGCAGCTCAATTCCGGATAAGCCGCAATGGCAGCAGATGCATGTCCCGGCATTTCAATTTCGGGAATTACGTTAATGTATCTGGCAGCAGCATAAGCCACTATCTCTTTCACCTCATTCTGGGTATAAAATCCTTTATAAACCGTATTGTCCGTTCCCACACCCGGATGATGACCAACGACCGTTCCGTTCCTGCTTCCCCCTATAGTGGTCAGTTTAGGATATTTCTTAATCTCTATTCTCCATCCCTGATCTTCAGTCAGGTGCCAGTGAAAATTATTCAGCTTATATTGCGACATCATATCAATATATTTTTTGATGAACGCAACAGGAAACATGTGCCTGCCCACATCAAGGTGCATCCCCCTGTATTTGAACCGGGGATAGTCATTAATCTCAGCTGCATTAATCAAGATCTGGTTATTCTGCTGCTCAGGCAGCAACTGTATCATCGACTGAACCGCATAAAAAAGTCCGGCGTCCTTACCGGTTATCGTAATTTTTTTATCCGTAATGCTGATTTTATAGCCCTCCGCAGGCAGTTGATCCGCACCGGCTGAGGTGATCACAATAGCCCTATCGGCCGCACCAGCGGTCTTTGAGTCTCTCAATGCAAATCCGCCTTTAGCCACAATAGATGCGTTCAGCAAGTCCGCCGCCTTTGCATTGCCGGGATCTGCAGAAACCAGTACCACCGTTTTATCCAGTTTAAAAGTACCGGCTTTCTTTGTTACCGATACCGGTGCCGGAATAATCCCCATGTTCAGGTCCGTCTGCCCGAAGGCAGTTACCGACAAAGACGCCAGCAGCGCTAATGTTAAGATTTTTTTCATGTAATTTTTTTATCTGTTTCCGATTGATTTTACTGCCCAATATAAAAAATCTTACCTGAAAAAGGGCAAAAAAAAGGCAGATTCGTAATGAATCTGCCTATATAAATAGCTCATCAGTGCCGGTTACGAAAACACCTGCACCCCATGCTCCTTAGCCGCCAGATAACGCTCTGCATCAAGAGCAGCCATACAGCCTGAACCCGCAGCAGTAATCGCCTGACGATAATAATGATCCTGCACATCACCACTGGCAAAAACACCTTCCACATTTGTCCTGGTCGAACCCGGAACAGTCTTCAGGTAACCAGTCTCGTCCATATCCAGCCAGCCTTTAAAAATATCTGTATTTGGCTTGTGGCCTATCGCCACAAAAAATCCCTCTACCGGAATATCAGTTTCCCCTCCGGTCTGGTTATTCAATACCCTGATGGCAGTCACATTCTTTCCGTTTCCTAATATTTCTTTCGCTTCAGAATTGTAAATCACCTCAATATTTGGCGTATTCAGCACACGGTGAACCATGGCCTTTGAAGCCCGGAATTCATCCCTGCGAACCAGCATATAAACCTTCTTACACAACTTGGCCAGATAAGTCGCCTCTTCTGCTGCCGTATCTCCCGCGCCAACAATGGCTACATCCTGTCCCCTGAAGAAAAAACCATCACATACCGCGCAAGCCGATACACCAAAGCCATTATATTGCTGCTCACTGGGCAAACCTAACCATTTTGCTGTCGCACCGGTAGAAATGATCACCGTATCCGCAGTAATAGTCCTGATCTCGTCTACAACCACCTTATGAGGCAATGAAGAGAAATCCACCGAACTCACATAGCCAAATCGGATATCCGTTCCAAAGCGTTCAGCCTGTTTACGGAAATCTTCCATCATCTCCGGCCCCATTATTCCATTCGGATATCCCGGAAAATTATCCACATCCGTGGTTTGGGTCAGTTGTCCGCCAGGCTCCATACCGGTATACATAACTGGTTTCAGATCCGCACGTGCAGCATAAATAGCTGCAGTATATCCTGCAGGTCCTGAACCTATAATTAAACATTGAACATGTTCTGTTTCTTGTGACATAACTTAATCTATTATCATGCAAAATTACGCTTTATCCACATACCGAGCAAACCACATGCAACAACAAATGCAACAATGTGATAAATGGATTATAAATATAGCTAGGTTTGAATTATCCCTACATTAAACTGTTTTTTCAGAGGAGACTGATTCGCCGCCTGAATCCCCGTAGAAATTACCTTCCTGGTTTCCAGAGGATCAATGATACCATCTACCCATAGTCTTGACGCTGCATAATATGGTGTAGTTTGTGCATCATAACGGTCTTTGATTTCCTTCAGCAATTCAGCCTCCTTTTCAGGGGTAATTACCTCACCTTTCGCCTTCAGAGACTCCTGCTGAATCTGCAGTAAAACTTTCGCAGCCTGCGCTCCTCCCATCACCGCTATCCTCGCACTGGGCCAGGCATAGATCAGCCTCGGATCATATGCTTTCCCGCACATGGCATAATTACCAGCTCCATATGAATTACCTATCACGATTGTGAATTTGGGTACCACAGAATTGGCAACAGCATTCACCATTTTAGCACCATCCTTAATAATTCCGCCCTGCTCAGACCTGCTGCCCACCATAAAACCAGTCACGTCCTGCAAAAATACCAGCGGAATCTTTTTTTGATTACAGTTCATGATAAACCTTGCAGCCTTATCGGCACTATCAGAATAGATCACACCACCAAACTGCATCTCTCCCTTTTTCGACTTTACAACCTTTCTCTGATTCGCTACAATCCCCACTGCCCAGCCATCAATTCTGCCAAGCCCGCAAATTATACTTTGACCATAAAGCTTTTTGTATTCTTCAAACTCAGAGCCATCCACCAGGCGGTGAATGATCTCCAGCATATCAAAAGGTTTTTCCCTGTTTTCCGGCAGCAAACCATAGATCTCTTCAGGATCCAGCTTTGGCAAAGCCGGTTTAATACGGTCATAGCCCGCAACCTGCGGCGCTCCCAGCTTACTCATCATATTTCTGATACTGTCCAGGCAAGCCTGATCGTTCGGATGCTTATAATCGGTAACACCTGAAATCTCACAATGTGTAGTCGCTCCGCCCAAAGTCTCATTATCAATGTCCTCCCCGATAGCAGACTTCACCAGGTAAGAACCTGCGAGAAATACAGAACCCGTACCGTCCACAATCATCGCTTCATCACTCATAATAGGCAGATAAGCACCGCCAGCCACACAAGAACCCATGATCGCGGCGATTTGCACAATTCCATCCGACGACATCAAAGCATTGTTTCTGAACATTCTGCCAAAATGTTCCTTATCCGGAAATACCTCATCCTGCATGGGCAGATACACCCCCGCACTATCCACCAGGTAGATAACCGGCAATCTGTTCTCCATCGCAATCTCCTGAACCCTGAGGTTCTTTTTCGCTGTCATCGGAAACCATGCACCAGCTTTCACAGTGGCATCATTAGCAACGATCATACATTGCCTGCCAGAGACATAACCAATACCACACACCACTCCTGCTGACGGACATCCGCCTTCTTCCGCATACATCCCTTCCGCAGCAAAAGCACCTATTTCAAGAAAACTGCTGTCCTTATCTACCAGATAGGCCACACGTTCACGTGCAAGCATTTTACCTTTTTCCTTTTGCTTTGCCGCATTCTTTTCCCCTCCGCCCAGCTGTACCTTTTTCAATCTGATCTTCAATTCGTAAACCGATTGTTTATTAAAATCTTCGTTTTTATTGAATTCTATGTCCATCGGTGCCAAGTTAAATCTAATTTTCATTGTGGCAAAAGTCCAAAACAGGCTTTGGTATAAATAACAAGCTAACATGTACAGATTGACCTAATAAAAAAGCGTCCCCGGTGCCAATGACCAGGGACGCTCTCCAAAAAGAATACTTAGTATATCTTTAAATTACTTCGTATACTTTTTAAATATCGACGTCGCAGTATGTCCGCCAAAACCAAAAGTATTGTTCAATACATAATTTACGGGCTTACTTATAGATTTACCCAAAATAATATTCAGCCCCTGAGGTATCTGAGGATCAAGCTCTTTCGTATTGATCGTACCCGGAATAATGTCATGCACTGTTGACAGAACGCTGATCACGCTCTCAATCGCACCCGCACCACCCAATAAGTGACCCGTCATCGATTTGGTGGCACTGATCGCCACTGGTAAATCTCCAAAAATCTTTTTAATACCGTTCAGCTCACCCACATCACCCAAACCGGTAGACGTCGCATGCGCATTGATATAGTCAATTTGATCAGCAGAGATACCCGCATCTTTCAAGGCTTTAGAAATCCCAAGTGAAGCCCCCAGTCCGTCCGGAGGTGTTCCCGTCAGGTGATAAGCATCTGCAGCCATACCACCACCAACCATTTCCGCATAGATATGCGCACCGCGCGCTATGGCGTGATCGTAATCCTCCAGGATCAGTGCACCAGCACCCTCACCAATCACAAAACCATCGCGTTCCACATCAAAAGGACGCGAAGCCGTAGTTGGATCGTCATTTCTTTTGGACAAAGCATGAGCAGAATTAAACCCGCCTACTGAAGACTCAGTAATCGCAGCCTCTGAACCACCTGCAACCATCACCACTGCCTTACCCAGACGGATCGTATCAAATGCACTGATGATCGCTGTGTTTGAAGACGCACATGCTGATACCGTAGCATAATTTGGTCCATGCAGCTTATGTCTGATCGAGATCACACCTGCCGCAATATCAACAATCATTTTTGGAATAAAATAAGGACTGAACCTTGGTGTTCCATCTCCAAGATGATATTCCTTCAGCTGCTGCTCGAATGTAGTGATCCCTCCGTTACCCGAAGCCCAGATCACACCCACTTCATAACGTTCCTCCGCAGGCATCGCCTCAAAGTCCAGCCCTGAGTCTTTAATGGCCTGATCACTTGCAGCAATAGCATATTGTGTATACAGATCGTATTTCTTCAGTTCTTTTTTATCGACATAAGCCTCAGCATCAAAGCCTTTAACTTCAGCGGCAAAATTAGTCTTGAATTTTGAGGTATCAAATTTTGTGATAGCCGCAACACCGCTTTTACCAGCCACGATGTTATCCCAAAATTCTTTTACTGTATTGCCCAATGGGGTTACAGCACCTAAACCTGTCACTACTACTCTTTTCATATATTATTTATTATGTCTTCCTTTATTATTTTATCTATCCTGTCCAGCGCCAGGAACAAATGTTTTTCTTCTCCCGTAATCTTGCCAAGCATGATCCCGCCTTCTACCAGCGTAATGATGGTGTACGCATAATCCTGCGAAACGATATCCTCCTTAAACTCAGCACTTGCCTGCCCCTCTTTGATGATCCTGTCCAGCTTCAGACTCCATTTACTAATGCTCTCACGCACCTTTTCCCTTAAAAAAGGCAAACTGTCATCAGCCTCTACAGAAGCATTCAATATCGGACATCCCCCCCCTTCAAACTCAGCCCTCCAGTTGTTCCGGTAGAAATTGACAGCAGCGATCAGCTTTTCGGTAGCCGATCCGATAATATTGATCGCCACATCCAGCTTGTCGCTCAGCATTCCGCTATTGTACTCATATACGGCAATCGCCACCTCATCCTTATTGGCAAAATTCCCATAGATACTCCCCTTCGTCAAACCCGTCACCGCGGTGATGTCTGACAATGAAGTACCGGAATAGCCTTTAGTATTAAACAATACTGCAGTCTTTTCAATAATGAATTGCCGCGTACGGTCTGCTTTATTCATATCAAATGCAATGACAGCTCAAAATTATACCTTTCGGTATAATTTACCAAATATTAATGATCTAATATGGCAATTAATTTTTAAGTGTGGAATCCCTGATGATCAGCTGAGGCTTAATATTGATGATCCTCGGTCCGGAAACCTCCCCTTCAGATCTGGCCTCTTTAAAGTACAGCCTGGCAATAGCATTTCCCATTTCCACACTGTGCTGATCGATCGTAGTAATAGAAGGACTCGTAATCTCCGTAAAAGCTTCATTAGAATAACCACAAATACCCAATTGATCCGGAACACTAAAACCCATTTTGGTCGCTACCTCCAGTACACCAAGAGCAGAAAAATCTGAGGTAGAAGCAAATATAGCATCCGGAGGATCAGGCAGGCTCAGCAACTCCCTTGTAGCCTCCGCACTCAGCTCCTGGGTCCAGGCATTCTCCCTGATCAGTCGCGGGTCAATCTCCAACCCATGCAATGCGAGCGCCTCCAGGTAACCCTCCTTCCTTTGTCTGAAAATATTAAGATTTTGCGGACCTTCCAGAAGGGCTATCCGCTTATACCCCTGGGCAATCAGGTGCGTGGTAGCTTCAATAGAAGACTGCTTATTGTCATTCAGTACCTTCAGCGTATCCAGCTCATCCGCTACCCGGTCAAACTGGATCAGCTGTATCCCATGCTTCTGTATGTTGCGGATGTGCTCATCCTCTTTAAAATCAGCCGTCACCGAAATCACAATACAGTTCACCTGCTGAGTAATCAGGGTATTTACACATTCCACTTCACGCTCATAAGACTCATTAGACTGGCAGATCACCAGATTATATCCGTTTTCATAAGTGATCTCCTCCAGCCCCGCAATCACATTGGAAAAAAAGTTCTGGTTGATCCTTGGTACAATTACCCCAATCGTGCGGTTAGATCCCCTTCTCAGGTTCGATGCCAGGCTATTTGGCTGATAATTCATCTCTTTAGCCGTATCAAGAATCAGTTTCCGGGTCGCTTCACTCACCTTACTCGTATTGCTCAGTGCTCTGGATACCGAAGATGCGTTCAGATTAAGCTTTCTGGCGATATCATATATGGTTGTCCTTTTTTGATTCTTCATACAGAATGTAAATATGAGAAAAATATTTTATGCAATCGATTGCTTTTTATAAATATTTGTTTAAATTCGTCTTGAACAAATATGAACTTAAATGCTGCTATTAGGTATTGATGTCGGTACATCATCTATAAAAATTTCGGTAGTGGACGCCTCAAACGGCGACATTAAAGCCACGGCCACTTATCCTGAACAAGAATCTGAGATCATTGCTTTACAGTCCGGCTGGGCAGAGCAATCGCCCGATATGTGGTGGGCACATGTGCAGCAAGCCATCTCTATCTGCAATGCGAAGAAGGCATACAACCCAGTGGACATTAATGCAATAGGCATAGCCTATCAAATGCACGGATTGGTCATGACAGACAAAAACCAGAACAGTATCCGCAACAGTATCATCTGGTGCGACAGTCGTGCGGTAGAAATCGGCGACAAGGCTTTTCATGATCTGGGTAACGAATATGCACTCGAACACCTGCTCAATTCACCAGGCAACTTCACCGCTTCCAAACTGGCATGGGTAAAGGCAAATGAACCTGAGAATTACAGCAAGGTAGACAAGATCATGCTTCCGGGAGATTACATTGCTTTAAAACTGAGTGGTGAAGCCACCACCAGCATCTCGGCACTTTCTGAAGGTGTATTCTGGGACTTCAAAACCAACAGCCTTTCTAAAGACATCATGGATTATTACGGCTTTGATAACACCGTAATTCCCGAAATCAGACCTGTATTCTCTGAACACGGTACGCTCAGCCAAACCGCAGCAAACCTGCTTGGACTAAAACCAGGCATTGTCATCAGTTACAAAGCAGGTGACCAGCCAAACAATGCACTTTCCTTAAACGTAACCGAACCCGGTGAAGTGGCCGCTACAGCAGGCACTTCAGGAGTGATCTACGGCGTCACCGATACCCTGTTATACGACAAACAATCCAGGGTAAACACTTTTGCCCATGTCAACCATACCTCAGACCTGCAACGCCTGGGTGTGCTGCTTTGCATCAATGGCACGGGCAGCATGTACCGCTGGGCCAAGGCCCAGTTTGGAGGCAGCATGAACTACAATACGATCAATGCACTCAGTGCTGCAGCCCCTGCCGGAAGCAAAGGCCTCCTGGTCCTTCCATTTGGTAACGGTGCCGAGCGAATGCTCAACAATAAGATAGCAGGTGCTCATTTCAGCAACATTGACCTCAACCTCCACACCAGCGCCGAAGTATTCCGCGCCATACAGGAGGGCATTGCATTCTCCTTCCGTTACGGACTCGACATCCTCAGAGAGAACGGCATGCAGCCGGCCATTATCAGAGCCGGACGCTCAAACCTCTTTCTGAGTGAGATCTTTACACAGACTTTTGTCGATATCACAGGTGTCCCTGTAGAGCTTCATGAAAACGACGGAAGCTACGGTGCAGCCATAGGTGCAGGCATTGGCGCAGGTATTTACAAATCTGCCGGAGAAGCCTTTACCAACAAAAAACCGCTGGGCGTAGTCGAACCCGGCAATACCAGCCTTGAGCAGGAATACCAGGAATGGAAATCATTACTCAACAAAACACTCAGTCATTAAAATCATTAACCAATAAATACAACAAATCATGACATTAAACTCTGATAACGAATTCTTTAAGGGAATAGGAAACATTAAATTTGAGGGAACTGAAAGCGATAATCCTCTTGCCTTCAGATGGTACGACGCGGAAAGAGTTGTTGCCGGAAAGAAACTAAAAGACCACCTGCGTTTTGCCGGTGCCTACTGGCATTCTTTCTGTGGCAACGGAGCTGATCCATTTGGCGCACCTACGCACATTTTTCCATGGGATAAAAAAAGCGATGCAGTAGAAAGAGCTAAAGATAAAATGGATGCTGCTTTTGAGTTCCTGACCAAAATGAACATTCCATACTATTGCTTCCACGATCTTGACGTGGTAGACTATGGTACCGATATTAATGAAAACGATCGCCGTCTGCAGGCACTGACTGCTTACGCCAAAGAAAAACAGGCACAAACCGGCATCAAACTGCTTTGGGGTACCGCCAATCTTTTCTCGAACCCGCGTTATATGAATGGTGCTTCTACCAACCCTGATTTCCACGTATTGGCACATGGTGCAGCACAGGTAAAAAGTGCTTTGGACGCTACCATCGAGCTTGGCGGTGAAGGTTATGTGTTCTGGGGAGGTCGTGAAGGCTATATGAGTTTATTGAATACCGATATGAAACGCGAACAGGAGCACTTTGCTAAATTCCTGCACGCCTCTAAAGATTACGCAAGAAGAAATGGTTTCAAAGGCACCTTCTACATCGAACCTAAACCTTGTGAGCCAACAAAACACCAGTATGACTACGATGCAGCTACTGTAATTGGCTTCCTTAGACAATATGATCTGTTAAACGATTTCAAACTCAACCTGGAAGTAAACCATGCTACTTTAGCAGGTCATACCTTCCAGCACGAACTGCAGGTTGCAGTAGACTCAGGAATGCTGGGCTCTATAGATGCCAACCGTGGTGATTACCAGAACGGATGGGATACCGATCAGTTCCCAACCAATTTAAACGAACTGGTAGAATCCATGCTGATCATCCTTGAAGCCGGCGGTTTCCAAACCGGAGGAATCAACTTCGATGCTAAGATCCGCAGAAACTCTACAGACCAGGCCGATCTGTTCCACGCACACATTGGCGGCATGGACAACTTCGCAAGAGCCCTGATCATTGCCGACAACATCCTTCAGAAATCAGAATACAAAAAACTGAGAACTGAAAGGTATGCATCATTCGACAGCGGCGCCGGTGCAGCATTTGAAAGCGGAAATGTAACCTTAGAAAGTCTGAGAGATTATGCCATCGCCAATGGCGAGCCTAAAACCATCAGCGGAAAACAGGAATACCTGGAAAATCTGATCAACAGGTACATTTAAAAATAAACCATATCTGTAAAAAGATCTGTATAAGAAAGTTTATATTAGATCACAATTAACCAGATGTAAAAACCTTGAGGGGCTGGCTGAATAGTCCGGCCCCTTTTTTAAACCAGACCAAACTAAACTGATGAAGACACTCGGAATGCTCGATTATGCCGTATTTTTGGTATACTTTTTTATAGTCGCTTTTTACGGCTGGTGGGTATACCGCCAGAAAAAGGCAAAAAGTGAAAACTCAAAAGATTTCTTTCTTGCCAAAGATTCCCTGACCTGGTGGGCCATAGGAGCCTCCCTGATCGCCTCCAACATCTCCGCAGAACAATTTATCGGGATGAGCGGCTCAGGCTTTAAAATGGGGCTTGCCATAGCCACCTATGAATGGATGGCCGCAGCCACCCTGCTCATCGTCGCGATCTTCTTCATTCCGGTCTATCTTAAAAACAAGATCTATACCATGCCCCAGTTTCTCCACCAGAGATACAACGGCACTGTAGCCATGATCATGGCTGTTTTCTGGCTCCTGCTCTATGTAGTAGTCAATCTTACCTCTATCCTGTATTTAGGGGCACTCGCCATCCATAGCATTTCCGGGATCAATCTTACCGCCTGTATGTATCTGCTGGCCTTCTTTGCCATCATCATCACACTCGGCGGAATGAAGGTGATCGGCTATACCGATGTCATCCAGGTATTTTTCCTTATACTGGGCGGCCTGGCAACAACCTATCTGGCTCTCGATCTTGTGGCCACACACTTTGGCTCCAGCGGAGTCCTCAAAGGTTTCAACCTCCTGACCGAAAAAGCCGATGAACACTTCCACATGATCTTCAAAAAGGACAATGAAAATTACCTTGACCTGCCCGGACTCAGCGTACTGATCGGCGGGATGTGGATCGTCAACCTGAACTACTGGGGATGTAACCAGTACATCACGCAGCGTGCCCTGGGCGCCGACCTGAAAACTGCCCGCGGTGGTCTTCTTTTCGCCTCCTTCCTCAAATTATTAATGCCTGTGATCGTAGTATTACCCGGTATTGCCGCATATGTGCTGTACAAAGAAGGCTATGGAGATTTCCAGACCGCCATGACACAAGGCGGAGAAGTTGCACCCGACACCGCATACCCGGTATTGCTCAACCTGTTACCGGCCGGTCTCAAAGGACTTTCCTTTGCAGCATTGACCGCAGCAGTAGTAGCCTCACTCGCCGGAAAAGCCAACAGTATCGCGACCATCTTCACACTGGACATCTACAAAAAAGTCATCAATAAAGACGCACATGAAGATAAACAGGTTGTCGTTGGCCGCTGGACAGTAGTACTGGCTATGATCATCGCCATTATCATCGCACCCATGTTAGGTATCGATAAAAAAGGAGGCTTCCAGTTCATTCAGGAATACACCGGATTCTTCTCCCCAGGTATATTCGCCATGTTCATCCTGGGTTTCTTCTGGAAAAAAACCACATCCAATGCGGCATTATTCGCCACCATTGGCGGCTTTGCATTGTCAGTAGGCTTTAAATTCCTTCCTTATGTAATGAACCTGGAATTCCTGAGCAGTACAGGTTTCTCCAAACTGGTAAAACAGTCAGACGGATCAATGCTTTACGAAATCCCTTTCATTGACCGTATGGGCTTTGTTTTCCTGATCAGCATCATTGTGATGTACCTGATCAGTACCATAGAAAATAAACGGGGTGTAGTGACCAACGGACTCGAAATAGACAGCAGCATGTTCAAAACCAACCGTGGCTTTGCAGTAGGCGCACTTATTGTCTGCGGCCTGATCGTTGCCCTTTACACCATTTACTGGTAAAACCCCAATATTGTTTTCAGCATACAAAAAGCCCTGACAAATCAGGGCTTTTTGTATCTCACTGACAAATCCCAAAACACCTGCCCGTTTAAATTCCGGAATACGACCTGTCTATTTTTTTATTAATTTAATAACTACGTTGTTTCTGACCGTTTTCAGTTTCATAATGTAAAGTCCGGAGCTAAGTTTATCTAAATCTATAGAAATCAACCTTTGCCCGGCATATTTTCCTCTATGGACAAATCGGCCGGATGCGTCAGTCACCTCCACATCAACCTCGGCAGAAGTGTCATCAGCCATATCAATTTTTACCAGTTTCTCAACCGGGTTAGGAAACACAATGATCTTTTTGCCAATGTTAAATGTTTTGTTAATTATACGCTGACAGCCTGAATCACCACTAACAGACAAATTATTCAATCCCTTTGACAGCTTCAAACTAATCTCAGCACCAGAAAACTTACGCTGTTCGCCATTCAGATTAATCGTATATGTCAATGCTCCCCCGAGTGACAACTTAACCATCTCCTCCTGTTCATCCAGCACAGCATATACAACAAGGTCCTCAGGCTCTTTAATCACAGTTTCAAAACACTGCCTGTAATCTCCATATCCGGCCACCTTTACACAAACCGAATACTTACCGGCACGCAGGTTTTCAACAGTAAACTGATCATTAAAATGATATTCCTGTACAGGACCTGCACCTGCAACTGTTAATATGTAATCCAGTTTTTTTGATGCAAATATCCGGATTGAACCATTAGCGGCCCCTTTACAGCCTGCAGAAGTTATAGCAATTCTGAAGTTATCAGCCGGAAGCTTGAAATCCTGAACATCAACCAAAACTTCATTTGAACGTTTGACCTGATCTCCATAATCAATAGACACCTGGTAAATACCGGCTGATTTAGCGAAATAACGGCTCCCTTTTACGTCCTTGATCTCCAGTCCATCCCTTGTCCAAATATAATTAAAACCCGTCAGAGGTTCAGCTACAAGCTCGACACTGTCACCCTTTATAAATGTTGTATTCCCCTTTGGCGCAAGGTAGGGAGTAATTACAGGATAACCGCTAAGATGATTCTGCAGCAGGGAAATATTAGCGTCACCGTAACTCGGCAGAATCAGATCAGCCCTCCCATCCTTATTGAAATCCGCAACGACAATATACCTGTTGAGTCCGGGAGTCGAGTAACGGATTCCGGCAAAGGAATTTTCTGCAATGGTCCCTTTCACAGTCTTATTCCTGAATATCACCACACTCGGATCGCCTTCATCTCCTGCCACGATTTCCGGCCGGCCATCTCCGTCAAGATCTGCAGTAAGCACATGCCAGGCAAGCAGGTTATTTCCAATCGTTATTTCCGGACCAAAAGCCAGATGTCCTGGTTCAGAAAGGTTTTTAAATACCTTAAGGCCGTTATTTGAAGTTATGATCAGATCAGGTTTGCGATCGTCATCAAGATCATCAGCAGCAAGCCCCATAGCGTACAACTCCTTAAAGACAAACGGATCAGCAAAAGAGAGCTGAAAGGAACCCGGTTTAATAAGGTTTCTGTAGATATAAGTACCTTTTGATGCCATCGGTGACATGATTGAAAAAATAAGATCCGGAAGGCCGTCACCATCAAAATCCTTAATCATGGCATCTCCTGAGTGGTTCAGATCATCAGCGACACGAATAGTAACGGGAACAAACGGCAGAAAGCTGATGCTGCCCCGCTTTGAATCGTTAAAATATACCACAACATCACCAGCGTAATTCATCCTCACGATATCAATTTTTCCATCATTATTGATGTCTCCCGTAATCGTATGGAGCCCGGACTTTGAAGACAGCGCGGCCTCAGCAAATTTTAGTTTACAGGCCAGGTTAGTGCCATTTTCATAAATATAAATCCCACCGAGAATATTGTCACAAATGATATCCTGACGGCCATCACCATCCAGATCTGCCGCAATAACATTACCTCTCCTTCCATACCATGCCGTTCTGAAGTCAGTAGGATTATTTACCTGTGTTGTTCCATTACTCTTAAAAATAGAAATATTATTACCACCGATCAGCATTTCAGGATTACTGTCATCATCCATATCAGTAAACACCACGGTGGTGACTTTCGAAAGCGGTACAATATCAGGAATTAATTTGAAAGACATATCTGTAAAATCCTCATCAGGACGATTGAGCGTCACCACAAACTGATCAACCGATTGTCCCTGAAGTTTGGTCTCAGTATCCAGCACACTGATCTCGGCCCTAACAGTTCCCCCGGGAACCTCCACAACAAGGCTGTTCGCCAAACCACTTATCACTTTCGCCTTTACAAGACCAAAATATACTATATTTTTACCGGCAACAGGATTAAAGCTACTTCCTGAGATCGTAACATGTGATCCCGCCTGAGCTTCAGCAGGCAGAAAAGAAGCAATTTTCGGAGGACCGGATGCCTTCAGCGGTCTGCTGACATTTTCCATGATAAAAACATGATGACGATCAGAATCCCAAAGCAGAATTTCCGGTTTGTCATCATTATTCAGGTCTTCTATAGCAAGCACGCCCGGAGCATAGATGATTGCGCCACCATCGTAAGGATTAAAGGCAAATTTTTCATGATCTGCATACCTGGGGAGCCCTTCTGCACCCGCATGATGCGAATAGATCATTAGCGTATCCATGTCATAAGGGAAGGACTCCGGTACCGAAATTAAAAGTTCATCATGCCCGTCCCCATTCAGATCAGCAAAAACCGGCTCCACTAAACGCCGGGCATATTCTGCAACCGGGTAATCAATGATTTGTTTCTTTTCAAAAGCAACAGCCCCGCCCGCATTACTCTTGTTGATATAAACGGACTCAGTTTCAAATAGAATATCAGTTAATCCGTCATCGTCAAGGTCATGAAAAAGTTCAAACCCGTAATCTTTGTTAATACTGCCTTTAAAAACAAAACTGGAATCATTCCTGATAGATCCCGGATTTGACATATTTATATATATCCCCCGTTTTTCCGATGATTCTATACGTCCGTAAACATCGGGCTTCCCATCCCCGTCAAAATCCCGGAAGTATCCGTTAAAACGTGAAAAATTATCGTATGTCTTCTTAAAAGAAATACCCCTCGTATTTTCATTAGTCATATTTCTGAAGGAACCTATATCAATACGCCCGTCCTGATCAAGATCAGCAACCTGATTTCCGATAACACCCGACCCAATCAATTTCGCCTGATCAAACTTCATATTCCCGGACTGTGAAGTATTTTTAAGGAAATAACGAGTATCCTCCAAAGTACTGCAAATCAGATCCGTCAAACCATCGTTATCAAAATCACCAAGCATAAAATTCCTGTATTTTACCGAAGACTCAATAACAAGCGGGTCTGAAAAGACAGTACAGTCAATAGGATTTAAGGATCCGCTGTTCTTTCTTACCGCCGGATATCCGTTTTGGTCAAGATAAATAATATCAATAAAACCGTCTTTGTCTACATCAATAAATCTGGGAGTAGAAGAAGTTTCAAAACCCGTTATTAAGTGGGCCATTCTGAAATCAGACTTGCTGACATTCATTTTCCCATCGAAAGTAGTCTTAAAACTCCTTGCCGAATTTATTGTCCGTTTGGAAGCAGCATTCCGGACCGAAATCACCGAATTACCGGCCCCCGGCGGAACCAGAACAGTCAGCATCTCCTCCGTTGCAGTAAGCAATCTCGCCGTGCGGCTGCCAAACATTACCCTGGCATTCTCTATGCCCCCGAAATTCTTACCAAGAATAGTTACTGTGGTACCGGATGGTCCTTTCAGAGGTGAAAAAGAATTTATTGCGGGAATCACCGACTCCTTATTTTTTCTGATCGTAAGTGTACTATCTTCGGCACCATAGGTAATGATATCTGCCGTGCCATCATTATTAAGATCTGCAGTATGAACAAATATAGGTTTATGACCATATTGATATAAGGTGATCTTTTCAAACCACGGACCTGTGGCCCCCTTAACATTCTTAAATATGGAGAGCTCCTGCCCGCCAACAGCCACTACATCCTGTCTCCCGTCTCCATCAAGGTCTTCGGGTTTTATATCCCTGACCTCACCTGCGTACTGCGAAGAAACCTGCACAAAATTCCCGGCATCCAAAATACCGCCCACACTCCTGTTTTGATAAACATGCAGCTGTTTGCTATCCTGATCGACGACAACAAAATCCTTTTTACCATCACCATCAATATCGGCCGCTGTAACCAAAGTCGTATTTCTGAGCCCAAGTTTTGATGAGACAAAAGCATCCGGTGTCAGCTTCCCGCTTTCTGCCTGATTGTGTAAAATGGTCAGATCAAATCCGGATATCAGGATATCCGGTTTGCCATCTTCATCAATATCTTCAACAGATACCTTATTACCTTCTCCACCCGGAAGACTGATCAAATCCGTAAAAGAAGAACCGGAGAGATAATTAACCGTGCTCTGATTTTTACATACAGCTAACCCTCCGTAAACAGTCGCTACGATATCGGGTCTGCCATCGTTATCCATATCTGCTATTGTAAATCCATAAAAGTGAGTCGCATTTGTAAGTTCTATACGTTCAAAAGAAGAAACCGCAAGCGCCTGGTTTCCGGTATGATTATTCTTATAAATAACCGGCCTGCCGGTAAATTCCAGGACAATGATATCCATTTTACCGTCACCGTTCATATCCTTCAGGGCCAGCTGAACAGGTGCATTTGGCAATTTAAACGACAGCACTCCGGGAAAAGAACGCGCATTAATCGAATCAGTTCTGCCGCTATTCAACAAGATACTAAGCTCCTTTGTTTCCTGTTCGATAGCTACCAGATCTATCCTGCCGTCACCATCCACATCCCCCGTTGCAGCCCGCAAAGATTGTCCCTGCATCTTCAGCATGGTCTCCGTTTCAAAGTCTGAGGCATACAGCCTGTCCGATCTCGAATAGGTAGCCGTAAATTTCCCGGCAGACACCACACTAAGTCCATTTTCAACATTTGTTATAATGAATTCCCCACAACCTCCCGCAGCAGGCAAAATCACCCTAAGCTCATTGACTGAAGCCTCCTTAACAACCGCGTGTACACCGGCAAAAAGTACGATATTGTTTGCGGCAACCGGATTAAAATCAGTACCCTTAATAACAACCACAGAACCCGAAGGACCCGATGATGGAGAAAATGAAGTAATTACCGGCCGTTGCCCGGATACAACAGACGAAACAAACCACACAAGAAGCAGCAATAAGTAGATTTTTTTCAATAGTAACAGCGTTAATTTTCAACTAAAAATAAGAATTATACTTCTATTTCAATCTTTTTTTGTTCCATCCGGTAGCATTTGATTCCATATCGCCGCAAGGGAACTTATTTTGATTAATCTATTTAATCCCTTACCTTTAATTCTAGTTTTAAAACCTAAAAATTTATACAACCACAAATGAGCTTTAATAAAATTCTTTTGACCACTGCATTCGCTGCATGTGGATTCTCCATCGCCAGTGCACAGGAAAAAACAAAACCGGAAGATACAGAGATATACAGCCCTGTTCCCAAAGTAGTAGAGGCAAAAGCTGTATCCACTCCCCCGCCTTCTGATGCCGTAGTACTTTTTGACGGAAAAGACCTGAGCAAATGGGTAAGCACCGACGACCGGACCAAACCCGCAAAATGGACTGTAGGCAACGGCGTATTTACGGTAAACAAAAAGACAGGGGGCGGCAATATCGAAACCAAGCAATCTTTTGGCAATTACCAGCTGCATATCGAATGGCAGGTACCGGCAAACATCCAGGGTAAAGGTCAGGGACGCGGCAACAGCGGATTGTTTCTTGCTTCCATAGGTAAAGGCGATGACGGCTATGAACTTCAGATCCTGGATTCGTATAAAAACGATACCTACACCAACGGACAGGCAGCAAGTATTTATAAACAACTGGTACCACTTGCCAATCCTACCAACAAACCGGGGGAATGGAACAGTTATGACGTCATCTGGACTGCACCAACTTTTAACGAGGACAAAAGCGTAAAAACTCCTGCAAGAGTTACTGTATTGTTCAATGGTGTACTGGTTCAGGACAACGCTGAACTGAAAGGCCCTACCCAATACATTGGTGACCCGGCCTACAGAAAGGCCCATGGTGCTTCGCCAATCAAATTACAATCACACGGAGACCCAAGCGAACCGCTTAGCTTCCGCAACATCTGGGTAAGAGAACTGTAGTATCTTCTGCTCAGTATAAAAAAAAGCGCAAATGTTATATTTGCGCTTTTTTTTATACCTCTTATTTACTGTTTTATAACTCCGGCCGGTAAACGGACGAATATACCTTAACTTCTCTCAATCACATATTTCGCCTCGTGACGAATCGGAAAATTACAGGAATTGGCAATAAAACACATCTTATTGGCTTTCTGATGTAATGAATCCGCCTTCTCTATATCTTCTTCCTTTGTAATGGTCACCACAGGATTCAGCACAACCTCTGTAAAATGCCCGCTGCCATCGTCTTTTTCCGCCATCCTGCCTATGGCCTCATCCTTATAATCCAGCACCACAATGCCATTCTGCGAACACAAATGCAAATACCAGAGCATGTGGCAGGCTGATAATGATGATACCAGCAGATCCTCAGGATTATACCTGCCCTTATCCCCCATAAATGCCGAATCGGAAGAGCCTAAAATGTCCGGCTTATTGTTTACTGAAATTACATAACTCCTGTCGTACGACCTGTAATCCATTGTGCCGGAGCCTTTATTACCGGTCCACACAAGACTTGTCTGATATTGATGCGCCTTAGTCATAACTATTTCGTTTATACTTGATTACTCCAATTTAAACATTCTTGCGCATCTTTCCATACAAAATCCCAAACATCAATGGCTATTTTGTACTCACATCTGAAATCCAGACATTTTTATTTTCCGGAGACCAGTAACGGAGATAAGACATCGTATAGCTATATACGGATAAGACCTCGTTTTTACTGACTCCACCTTGAGTCCACGTTAAGTCCACGTTGAGTCCACCTTTTTATAGAAAAAAGGTGGACTCAACGTAGATTTATGATACTGTTACTGTGCTAACACATCAAACGAAGATGATATAGCGTATAGCTGCTTTATTTGAACAACAAGAATGCGATGATCAGGGTGATGATGATATTGAATCCCTGTGCAATCAAAAATGCATAGAAAGGCCTCTTGCCATTATTTACAAAAAGGTCTTTAAAATTGGTTTCCAGACCTATACTGGTAAATGCCAGTGCAAACCATAGTCCCTGCAGATTCTTCAAACTGCCTTTCACCTCAGCAATCGTCTCCGAAGAGATGAAAAATGAGAACAGCAGTGATGCCCCGATAAAACCGATCACAAATTTAGGGAAACGTTCCCAGATTACTTTAAGAGTTGGTTTTTCAGCCTTGTCCTTACCTGCAGGATGCTGGGTATAGGTCCAGTATACCGAAATCGCAAAAGCGGCAATACCCAGCAATACATTTTGAGAGAATTTAACGATGGTACTGATCTTTAAAGCTTCTTCACCTACCAGTGTACCTGAAGCCACAACAGCTCCAGTAGTATCAATACTACCACCCAGCCACGCGCCTGTTACTGCCTGCGGAAAGCCGAAGTAATGTGCAATGTAAGGCATAAAGATCATCATCGGAATGGCCGTGATCAATACCATAGAAATCACATAAGACAGTTTTTTAGAATCCCCTTTGATGGCGCCGGATGTTGCTATAGCAGCAGACACACCGCATATGGACACCGCACTGGAGATCATCATGGTCAGTTCGTCGTCTATCTTCATCTTTTTGCAAAGCCAGAAAGCAAAATACCAAACCGAGAGCACTACAACCAATGCCTGGATCAGACCAAGGGAACCGGCCTTCAGGATATCTGAGAAGATCACACTCGTACCCAGTAATACTAAACCTATCTTTACAAAAAGCTCTGTGGAAAGCGCTGATTTGAACCATTCCGGCAGTTTCAGAAAATTACCGATGATCAGCCCGATGACCAGACTGAAGATCACGGCTTCAAGACCAAGGTATTTGATCTCACTGTTGCCGGCAATAATGAGCGCAAGTATGGTCAGCAGGTACACGACCGGAAAGGTCTTCAGATTACTCAAAATAGATTTACCGGACAATACAGCACCAATAACCGCAATGGCGATTACAAAAACAAACTGGAGCAGGATGTGCTGCAGGTTGTTTACCGCCAGGACTTCGGTGGTTAATTCATTGATTGTTTTCCAGCCGAAAACCGGAATCGGAAGCAGCAGACCTGCAATGGATAATAAAATGATGAGGGCGCCCAGTATGACAACCACCCAATCTTCATGGATACTTAGTTTTTTTTGTTCTGACATTATATTTGATTTATTTGTGTTTTCAGTTTAATGGAAAAAATATCGTTCAGGGCTGTTTTTGCGGCATGGTAACCACACATGCCATGTACCCCTCCGCCCGGCGGGGTGGATGATGAGCAGATGTATAAGCCTTTGGCTGAGGTACGGTAAGGTGAGCTGCGCAATGCAGGTCTGGTAAAGAGCTGCCCGAGATCGATCACTCCACCGTTGATGTCGCCACCAATGTAATTTGGATTGTATTCCTCTACCTGTGCTGTATTCATGGTATGTTTGCCGATAATGAGGTCACGGAAGCCGGGGGCAAAACGTTCTACCTGCTGTTCTATGATGGCCGTCATATCTTTTACTGAGCCATTGGGCACATGGCAATAGGCCCAGGCGGTATGTTTGCCTTCGGGAGCGCGGGTATCGTCAAAAAGGCTTTGCTGCGCCAGCAGGACAAAAGGTTTCTCGCTGTGAATTCCATTCCAGCATTGCTGTTCTGATGTTTTGATCTCCTCCAGGGTGTTTCCGATATGAACGGTCCCTGCCTTTCCTGCCTCAGGTGCCGTAAATGGAATGGCACCGTCCAGTGCCCAGTCTACTTTAAAAACCCCCATGCCATAGCGGTATCTTTCGAGCTGCCATTTGTAAATGGATGAGAATTTATGCCCTGCGATCTGCAGGAGTTGTTTTGGAGTAACATCAAAAAGTACTGTTTTGGCTGAAGGCAGTTCAGCTAATGATTTGATGTATCTTCCTGTTTCTATTCTGCCGCCAAGGGTGATGAAATAAGAGGCCAGTGCATTGGCGATCTCTTTGGAACCGCCGACCGGAACCGGCCAGCCTTTGAGGTGTGCCGCAGTCATGAGTACCAGCCCGATCGCTGAGGTACTGAGGTTGGAAAGCGGCTGAATGGAATGTGCCGCCATACCTGCCCACAATCCCCTCGCCTCTTTCGTTTTGAAGCGCCGGGCCAGAAAACTGGCCGATGTCAGTGCATTCAATCCGAATTTAGCCATCGCTATGGGATGTTTGGGAAAGTGCAAAGGTGCAAGTACATCTTCCGCTATATCAGGCCAGTCGTGTACCAGGGGCTGTATCAGCTTGAGGTACGCTTGCTCATCTTCACCCAATAGCCGGGCCGTTTCCGTTACAGAACTGCTCAGCACGGCAGCTGTACCGTTGTCAAAGGGGTGCGCGGCTGCCAGGTCCGGAAAAGCGTAGCTCAGTCCGTGATCTGCGAGTGGCAGTGTGTTAAAAAAAGGAGAGCCCAATGCCAGCGGATGTACGGCAGAACACACATCATGCACAAAGCCGGGTAAGGTAAGTTCGGCAGAACGTAAGCCACCGCCTATGGCATCTTTACCTTCAACCAGCAGTACTGAAAGCCCTTCCTGCTGCATGGTAATGGCAGCAGCCAGTCCATTGGGACCTGAACCTACTACTATCGCATCGTATTCTGTTCTGCTCATTTAATTATTTGCTTTGTCATTGTATGTATGCTGTTGTGGTTTGATACTCTAACTGTTCTGCTGTAATCGTATCCTGTCTTGACCTGCAATGGTATTTTCAAAGCTTCGTGAAGATATGGATATTTGGATTTAAAACCCTTTTGTACTAAAATTCTTGCATTCATTAATAAGCCTGATCTGGTTTGTCTGTTCCTTCCAGTAATGGATATTTTCTGGCCGAACGATCCAGTATGACCTGTATGGAATCCTTAAATTCGTTGGTGCCTGAAAGAATGATCCGGTTTGCTGAAGGGCGTGAATAATGCAGCACCTGTTTCAGGTCGCGGCTGGTCTTGCTTTTGTTTTGCAGGTACAGGATCTGGCTGACGGTATCTGCTTTATAGTAATACCAGTGCCTTCCCGCCATCCCGCTTGATTCCCAGGTAATGTTGAGGTCTCTTTCTGAAGGGTCTTTCTTTTTATGCTTTTTGGCAGGATCTCCATAGCGGCGGATGTCTCCCTGCCACTGAAAACGCCATGAACCATCGTATACTTCGGTTCTGTGCGGATAGCTTCCTGCGGCAAACATTTCGATATCCTGGGGGCGGTTGGCAAATTTAATGCTGATGGACGACCAGTCTTCGAAGGTAACGTCATGCCAGCGGATAGAGTCTTGTGGTGAGTAAGGAATAACCTGATTGTTGAGCTTAAATTCCGTAACCTCATAAAAGCCGGCCGAGCCTTTGAGGCCCGGGGTATTCGGGATTTTATAAAAGTCATTGTGTGTATAACCGTATACCTCAAAAATAAAGAACAGCACCACGAACACGAAATTGAATGCATATTTAATGGCCAGCCTGGTGTATTTCTGCCAGGCGATCTTAAACTTTGGATAGTAGTGCGTAATCTGAGCATCCTGTTCTTTGACGATCAGGCTCCAGATCCCGGGTATGTCATACCAGAGGATAAAAATCGAAAGCATCGCCATAGCGGCACTGGGTACCTGTTCGCCGATATCATAAGCATGATTGGAGATGGCAATGTTGCCGAATACCACCAGGGTAACGGCAGCACCAATACCTGTAGTCCGTCTGAACAGCAGCAGAAAACCTCCGATAAACTCCAGGAAACCCAGGAATACTTCATAACGGGGCACCACACTGAGGGCTTCCCAGTATAGTCTTTTGGCAAAGAAATCGATCAGCTCGGTGTTCCACAGGCCCTCATATTCGCGGGGCATCTGCATCACAAAGAGTTTTTTGTATCCCCAGCCTATGCCTGCGTAGGCGACGCGATAACGGGCGAAAACCCGGATCCAGTAGTACAGTAATTTGTATTCTGCCGCTTTTTTATCAAGCGCGGTCCAGATAACGGCTCCGATAATGGCGATGAAGAGGATGAAAGGATAATTGACATAGCTGGCGAGACCGAAGAAACCGCTCTCTGAAAATATATTGATGAACTGTGGGTTGAAAAAGGCCACTACTTCGGTCAGATCACGGTAATTGAGATGTGCATAATCAAAGTGATAGATCATCTGGTAGAATCCGGTATCTAAGGGGATCGTAAACAATCCAACGAAAATAAACGTGACTCTGAAAGCGATCTTCTGCGGCTCCGTCCAGCGTTCATTGCTGTAGATCTCCGCTTTCTTTTCTAAAATGACGGGTCTGGCAGCGACAGGTTCGGGGGTTAAAGTTTCTGTAGACATAAAAATCCTCTTTTACTGATATAATGGATAGTTCTTCTCTTTTCTGTTCAATACGATATATACAGAGTCCTGGTATTCATTTTTGCCCCAGAGGATGATCTGCGAATCTGAAGGACGGAAATAATGCAGGTCAATTTTCTGATCGCCGTATACCTTGTTCTTGTTTTGCAGATGAAGGACCTTATTTACCGTATCGGCCTCATAATAAAAATGCCTGCGGCCACCACCTGTACCTGCGGATTCGTAGGTTCTGTCGACATCTTTGAACTGCTTGCCCCTGCCTGCTTCTCCATGGATCATGAAGGTATTGAATACAGAAAAAGATAAGGTGGACCATTTTTCAAAGGTGACGTCCTGCCACCTGAGGGAGTCGACAGGAGAATAAGGAATGGACTTATTGTTGACTTTGAATTCTGAAACATCATAAAATCCTCTTGCATTGGCCAATCCGGGACGGGATGGCACTTTATAGGAGTCATGTTTGTAATTGTACCAGTGCAGATAAGCACTGGTGACAAAATAGAATCCGAATATGAATATTTTGAAAGCGATGCGGCCATACTTCTGCCAGGGTTTGGCAAAGGGATAATAGGTGATCCTGAGTTGCGTATTTTCTTCCTTTACAAGCAGCTTCCACAATGCAGGAAGGTACCTCCACAATACAAATGCACCACCCAGGGCGTAAAAACTTGCAGCCAGGTGAATGCCACCATCATAGGCATGATTGGCAAAAGCAATGTTACCCACCATGGCCAGCGCAAGCGCGGCACCTAAGGCTCTGGTTTGTCTGAAGAACAGGAAAAACATGATCAGCAGTTCAGCGTATCCGGCAAAGATCTCGTAATCGTGTACAAAGCTGAACTGAATCCAGTAGAGTTTTTGCGCTACAAAATCACCGAAGGGCGTATTTAGCTGGGTCAATGCCAGGTCGGGCATTTGGGTGGGAAAGATCTTGGAAAAGGTCAGTCCCTGCAATTGGATGACCATGGCATAGCTGACACCTACACCTAAAAAGTAATAGAGGGCATTGTAGCTTCTGGTCTTTCTGTCCAGCAGGCTCCAAACTGCCGCTCCGGCCAAACCGATAATAAATGCAAGCCCCCAGTTTACGTAACTCTCGAGGCCGAACTCGCCGCTTTCCGGATAAATGGTCAGCAAACTTTGTTTTGAAACCGGAATACCTCCTGTATCATTCGCTCCGGGGCGGTGACTGGCCACCTTGATCGGATTGAAGGAAGAACCACTCAGTTTGCCCATATCACGAATGTGCAGCTTTGACCAGTCGGTCGTAAACCATTGTTCGTAGAAGGCCGTATTGAGCGGAACGATCAGGATAAAGAAAAAGATGAAAAAGGTACGGAAAAAGTACTTTTCAAGAGCGGTCCAGCTTCTTACTTCGGCCCGGCTATCAAGGGGGTTTGCTTCTGAACTCATCTTTTATAGTTTAATCGGTTTTCTGCGTCCTTCCAGCAACATGTATTTCCTGTTGATCTTGTCCAGCAGCGCATATACGGAATCCTTTTTTTCATTTACTCCTTTGATCACCAGTGTAGAATCATTCAGGAAATTATAGGTCAGGGTATATTTTTCTGTGGTATAGTTCCTGTTTTTATTGCGGAGTTCAAGCTGATGATTTGCTGTATCTGCGGTATAGACAAAATACCTGCGCCCGCCTACCCCGGCCGATTCATAATTACGGTCTATGTCCTGCTGATGAAATCCGTCGGCAAAGGAGGTATCGAGTTGAATGGGTTTAGCTGTTTTGATGCTGATGGTTGCCCATTTTTCGAAGACCACATTCTGCCAGCGGCTGGTGTCTGTTTTGGAATAAGGAATGGTCTGGTTGTTCAGTTTGAACTCACGTACATTGTAATATCCGTAACTGCCTTTCAGGCCTGCTGTCTGCGGAATCTTATAGGGATGATTTGTATAATTGGCATAGGTACTGAAGCCGAGAGCAAGTATAAACAATACTGTCAGACCTTTGAGTACCTGCCTGGTCCTTGCAAAGTTTCCGCTCAGGACAGGCTGAAATTTATTGGCTATGGTGTATTTCTGTAAGACCAGCAAACGGTATAATCTGGGTACATCGTAAACAAACAATACCACAGCGATCGTAGTCAGGTAAGAGCTGTATACTTCCTGACCGGCATGATAGGCCAGGTTGGCTACAACAACGTTTCCGGTGAATCCGAGAATAATACCTGCTCCGAAAGTTGTTGTACGTCTGAACAGCAGCAGCACTCCTGCCAGTACTTCAACAGCGCCAAGAAAGACTTCATAAGGCTGGGCTACACCCAGGGTATGGTAATAGATCTTCCAGGGAAGAAAATCACCGTAATTGGTGTGCAGGTTGCTGAGCGAAGGGTAAGGCATCTGCAAGGGAAACAGTTTAATAAATCCATAGGCGATGATGCCGATGGCCAAACGGTAACGCAAGATCACCCGCAGCCAGTAGTACAGTTTACTGTAATCTGTTTTGCCGTTTTTGTCTGCAAGCGGCCATACCAGTGCTCCGGCTATCGCGATGGCAAAAGCCGCCACCCAGTTGGCGTATCCGCTCAGTGAAAAGAACTGCGGGGCATAAGTGGTCAGCTTGAACAGGTCATAGAACGAACCGCTGATGGAAAACAAATCCCGGTAAAACTTCCAGTCGAGCGGTACGACCTGGATCACAAAGTAAATGAAGAGCAGGCGCAAGGCTGCCTTTTCGTTATTATTAAAACTCATAGCGATTGATCTTTATTAATAATCTTTATTTTGTTCCAGGTTCGGGTCCAGCTGAATTTGCGTAACAGGGATCGGAAAAACATATTCATGATCTGCGACCTTGGTATTCGGGTCCAGTGCTTCCAGAACGGTTTTTGCTCTGCCTGTTCTGGCAAGGTCAAACCAGCGGTGTGCCTCCCATGCAAATTCTATCCGGCGTTCGTTTTCAATGGCCAGCAGGATGTCATCTTTGGTAACCGCTGATGAAGCTGCGATGCCTGCCCGGTCCCGGACCTGGTTCAGGTCAAACAGTGCACCTGTGGTAGCAGACAAATTATCAAGCTGTGCCCTGGCTTCTGCACGGATCAGGTACATCTCGGCTATTCTGAAAATGTATGCCGGATCGGTGGCATCTTTCCGGTAATACAGGTTACCGAACCAGTTGGTGATTCCGCTTTGTGTAACGCTGCCGATCAGCGCACTTCTTCCACCCGATACTGCAGGGTTATTCAGCAACTGCACGAACCTGTCATTTGGCGCGTAGCGGTATTGCCCGCCATTGGTAGAATGCTGCATTTGTATACGGATCGCATTGGGATTGAGCACGCTGTACTGCAATTCGAAGATGGATTCCCTGCTGGCGTTTACATTGTTGGCAAACCATGCACTGAAAGGCTTAACCAGGGTATAATCTCCGGTTTTATCGATCAGTTTTGTGGCATACTCTTCTGCCAGTGCCCATTCTTTTTTATACAGGTGCAGCCTGGCCCTCAATGCCCAAACGGTACGTTTGGTTGCCCTGATCCGGTTTACGGCATCTGGCAGTAAGACTTCTGCATCTTCCAGGTCTTTTTGTACTTGTGCATAAGTTTCCACCAGCGTACTTCTTTTCACCTTTGGCCTGTCCTGTAAAGAAGCAGTAGGCTCCAGAATGATCTGTACCCCGCCCCAGGCTCTGGCCAGATCGAAATAGGCCAGTGCCCTGATAAACTTGGCTTCGCCGATGTACTGATTTTTAAGTGTCTGTGTCAGCAGGGGATCTGTTACAGCGGGCACTTTGCTGATCACATGATTGGCGCGGTTGATGGTATTGTAAATGGCGATCCATGCGGTATTGAAGAATACTTCGTCGGTCCGGAAATTGACATTCACGAGATTGGCCGAACCGCCCGTGGTCAGGTTCTTGATGTCTCCGCTTGGGAAATAGCCTAAAGTCACATAAGTTTCGCCATAATATCCGATGGAACTCATCTGTCTGTAAACGGCTCTCAGGGCTGTTTCACTGGAACCTTTATCGTATATGGGATTTTCATCTGACACCGCGTTTACAGGCTCGGTGGTCAGAAACTTCTCGCAGGAGCTCAGGGAGATCAGCAGGAAGGAAAAGAGGATATATTTTATGATTTTCATGTCCGTATAATTATAGTGTTAGATTCAGACCCAGCTGCACGGTACGCGGTTGCGGAGGTGTGCCGTAGTCATAGCCTTGTATATTCTGTGTACCCAGGTTGGATTCCGGATCTGCACCTGTGTATTTGGTAAATAAAAGCAGGTTACTGCCGATGGCGTAGAACCGTACTTTCTCTATCTTCAGCTTCGAGGTAAATGATTTCGGCAGGGTATAACCCAGGGTCAGGGAACGCAACCTCAGGAAGGAAGCATCTTCAAAAAAGCGGCTGTTTTCCTGTCTGGCATAATTGGCGTCATTTAACTTAGGGGTATTGGTGATCTGTCCGGGAGTTGTCCAGCGGTCAAGCTGGCTTTTCAGCAATACTCTTCCTGCATCGAGTGTACCGCCTGTTTCACCAAGCATCCTGTTGTGGTTCCATAAATAGTTGCCATAAGAGAAGGTAAAGAACACACCAAGGTCCAGGCCTTTATAGGTAAAATTGTTGGTCAGGCCTCCAAAGAACTTCGGCCAGGTACTGCCAACGATCTGACGGTCATCAGCGGTTATTTTACCGTCTTTGTTGTAGTCATCAAATACGGCATCTCCGTTGTCAGGGTTAACAGACAATTGTTTGTATAACCAGTAAGAATACAGCTCTTTTCCCTGCTGCAGCCTGATCAGATCCCTTCCTGCAAAAGGGATGTCGGCAGGTATTTTTTCAATGGTGTTCTTATTCCTGGCAATATTGAAATCTGTTTTCCAGGTGAAGCCTGTAGTTCTTAAGTTGGTGGAATTGATCGCAAGTTCAAAACCTTTATTGCTGATCTCTCCAAAGTTGGTGAGGTAAGCAGAATAGCCTGATGATCCCGGAACCGCAACCTGCAGCAGGGCATCACTGGTGTATTTGTTGTAATAATTGAATTCGATGTTTAACTTGTCTTCAAACAAACCGATGTCCAGTCCGGTACTGAACTGTGCGGTACTCTCCCATTTCAGATCAGGATTGGCGAGTTGTAATGGCGCTGTTCCCGGCAGTTCTGCACCTCCGGCAACATCTGCGTAACCAAAACCGCCAGTCCATAGCCCCTGAGAAGCAAAGTCATTGATCCCGGCCTGATTTCCGGTGATTCCGTAACTGATCCTGTATTTTAAGTTGCTGATCTGAGAAACATCCTTCAGAAAGTTCTCTTCTTTTATACGCCATGCGGCACCAACTGCAGGAAAATAGCCCCATTTGTTGTTTTTACCAAACTTGGAAGAACCATCGGCCCTTACGGTGAACTCTGCATAATATTTACCGGCATAATTGTAGTCTGCTCTGGAGAAGAATGATGCCAGGGTACTGTTTGTTTTGAACTGAGAAGCAACCTGCGTGGCTGCCGAAGAAATCTGGGTATAGGAGTTGTTCGGGAAATTGGTTCCTGTAGCAGAGACGTTCTTTACTTCGGCTCCCTGCAGGGTATTGCCAATGAGTAAACCAAAACTATGATTACCGACCTTATCGTTGTAGGCGAGGGTCTGCTCATTTATAGCTGTTGACGACTGGGTAATACTTTGAGTACCTCTTCCACCACTGTTGCCCAGAATGGTACGGGTATCCCAGTATTCATTTTCCTCGTAATTGTTGTAGTCAACTCCAAAGGTAGAACGGAATTTCAGTTTAGGAGTAATGGCATAATCCAGGTAGATGTTACCGATATAATGGTAGCTGTTTGACCACAGGTTCACGGTACTGGTCAGCACATCAATGTTGTCAAAATTAACCCATTTCAGAGGGGTTCCGTTGGCATCAAAGATCGGAAGGTAGGTAGGTATGTTTAATGATGCCTGCAGCAGGGTTCCATTGGCGCCGTTTGCCGGACGGGCCTGGTCACGGTGACTTTTTGAAAGGGTATTACTCGTCCCAACGGATACTTTGGAGTTCAGCTTATGGTCCAGGTTCACCTTTAAACTTACCCGGTCAAAGCCCATGGGTTTCCAGATGGATTCCTGATCTGTATACCCGCCGCCCAAATAAAAGCGTGTCTTATCGGATCCACCCTGAAGGGACAGGTCATAATTGCGGAGCGATGCCGTACGGTTCAGGTAACTCATCCGGTCGAATGTGGGCAGGCTTTCCGGCAGCCCTCTTCCCGCTACGCCGTTGATGATTTCGGTTACGGGTCTGAATGGCTGTGGTTTTCCTACATTCCGGCTGTATTCATTGATCAGCTGAGCGTGTTCAGGGCCGGTCGTTGTTTTCCAGATCCGGTCTTCGGGTGCCCAGGCAAGACCTTCTGATCCGTTAAAATCAATTTTGGTTTTTTGCCCGTAATTACCTCTTTTGGTCGTTACCAGTACTACCCCGTTGGCTCCTCTGGAACCATAGATAGCGATAGCTGTAGCGTCCTTTAATATTTCAATACTTTCTATATCGGATGGATTGATATCGGAAAGCGGGGAAGTTCCCCTTTCCTGTGCGATATTCTGGAGACTGCTGTTGTTGACCCAGACTCCGTCTATGATGTACAAGGGATCATTGGTCGCATTGATAGAGGTTGCTCCCCTGACCCTGATAAATATATCAGATCCCGGTACACCGGTATTGGAATTGATCTGCACGCCGGCAGCCTTACCCTGCAGCTGTGAATCAAAACCTGCTTCAGGGATATTTTTTGTACCCGACGGATCGATTTTAGACACGGAGCCGATCAGGTTCTTCCGCTGCTGGGTACCATATCCAACAATCACGACGTCATTGAGCTGACCGGTGATCTCTTTTAACCTGATCACAACCGGACTGCCGCTGGCGACCACATCTTTTTTCTCATAGGAGATGTGTCTTATTTCAAGGGTATAGGGAAATTTTTGTCCGGTTACAAAATCAAAGCGGCCGTCGCCGTCTGTCTGTACCGAGTGTGTAGTCCCCGTGATGTGTATACTTACATTTGGAATTCCCTGTTTTGTCAGTGAATCAATCACCTGCCCTTTAAGGGTTGAATTGATCAGTGGCTGGGTCTGTGCGTTTGAAAGGAATGGCAATACCAACAGGATTACCATGCAGCTGCTCAATAGCAGCGCTTTTTTAAATAAGGAGCGGGCATCAAACAGATACCTCTCCTTTTTAAAATTTTGCATAACTTTAAAAAGTTTTAATTAATACTAATCTATTGTTGAAACTAATGGCTTTCAGTAAGGGATTGGCGTTTCATACTGAAGCTGAATAAAGGCAGGATCCATCCTGTCTTTATTTTTTGTGTATAGCAGGAAGCTGCTATTGCATGAGACAGCAACAACAGTAAACCAAGAATTGATTCTTATCAAAGGACCTCGTTGAGCGGGTTGAGAGCGTAACGGTTTCTTTTGGGTGGTGTAGAATTTGTTCCATCTATTTAATTGATATTGTTTATTTCCTGCAACAAATGTAAGGTCATTTTCAGTAAAAACAAATTAAATCTACCTATTTAGTAGATTAATATCAATAAATAGCCTTTACGGCTTATTAAAAGCCGTTCGGAGGGTATTATTTAACTTAAAAATAATTTTGAAAATGCATGAACAGGGTTGTTTTTTCCCTGTTCATGCATCCGGATATTAATATTTTCCTGCCTGCAATGTACTTTCAGGAAGTACATATTTCCTGTCTGTTCTGTCCAGCACGATATACAAGGAATCTTTTTTATCATCAACACCGGTCAGAATCACCCTGTTTCCATCAGTAGTACTGTACTTCAGGATCATTCTGGCCCTTTTAGTTTCGCGTTCCGGACGGGAAAATTCGCGGTCCCTGCGGGTAGACCAGGCGCGTTTATCGAGCATCTTGTTTTCATCACCGATGTTCTTCCAGGCGGCTTCACTGATCCAGTTATCCTTTTTATCTTTTTTCTTCTCCTCTGGTTGTTGTGCTCCGCCCCTGCCTCCGGACCCTCTCAGCGCGAGGGCATTTTTATCCTGCAGGTAAAGTAGATGTTCTACTGTATCTGCGTAATAATGGTAGGCCCGCTGTCCGCCGGCAGTGCCTGCGATTTCAAAGGTGCGCTGGATGTCGCGCATCGGACTGCCCCCACCATTGGAAGGATCTACGACCACCGGTTTATTGACGCGGAAGGTCAGGGTGGTCCATTTTTCAAAAGTGGCTTCCTTCCATCTTACACTGTCCAGGGGAGAATATGGGATGAGTTCTCCGTTTATTTTAAACTCGGTCACGTTATAATTGCCTCTTAAAGTTTTCAGTCCGGCAGTGGAAGGTTGTTTGTAAGGATCATATTTAAAGTTGATGATTTCGGTATAGGTCAGGATCACAAAGAAGATCAGAATGGCCAGGCCTTTCAAAGCAATTCTGCTGTATTTATATACCGGCTTACTGTAGTCAGGATAGTAAAACTGAGGAACGGTATAGCGTTCAAGGATCAGCAGATTATATAGTTTCGGCACATCTGCTGCGATGACAAATGAACCCAGCAGAACAAAATAAAAGGCATACACGTGAACGCCGCCATCATAGGCGTAATTCACAAAGGTAATGTCGCCCAAAGCACCGATGAGCAGAATGGCACCATAGGTTGCCGTCTTCCTGAAGAACAGCAGGGCTCCGGCAGCAAGCTCTACTATACCGCCGAATACCTGGTACCAGGGCACGATACCCACTGAAAGCCAGTAGATCTTTTGTGCGGTGAAATCACCAAAATCTGTATTCAGCAGACCCAGTGAAGGGAAGGGCATCTGGGTGGGAAACAGTTTTGTATATCCAAATCCGATGATCCCGATCGCAGCCCTGAAACGGACGATGACGGTGAGCCAGTAATAGAGCACATTATAGGATGGTCTTCTGCGGTCGAGCAGGGTCCAGATCAATCCTGCAACGACAGCTATAGCCAGTGCGTTTCCCCATGAACTGTAATCGCTGAGCCAGCTTCTCTTTTTCTGAATAGCAGCTTCAGCGTTCTGTGATGCTCCTTTATCTGCATCTGCCTTTACTGATTTATCTCTTTTCCCTTTTTTTGCGGTTTCACTACCACGCTTCTTTTTGGGGCCGGCTGCGTCCTGTCCTTCGCCGTCAGCGATATTAGGCCGTCCGGAACTAAACAGTACAGGAGGTACATTGGTGCCATAACGGGCGATATCATAGATATCCCGATAATGCGGATTCAGCCAGTCGATGGCAAATAAATCTTTATACCAGCCGCTGCTTAGCGGAATAGAAACCAGCAGGAAGAATACAAACGCAATGCGAAAGGAGATCTTTTTTCCGATGGACCATTTGGCCGGTGTATTTCCCGGATTATTTTCTGTAGTAGCCATACTAATTCTGTTTTAAAATATGATTGATTTTCATGACCATTAAAGTTTCAGACGATTACGGCGGCCAAGTTTGACCGGATATTTCTTATCGATCTTATTCAGCAAAACATAAATTGAATCTTTTGCCGTATTGACACCGGAAAGAATGATGGTAATGCTATCCGGTCTGCTATAGCTCAGCACCAGTTTATCACCTTTATAATTGCTGTTCTTATTTTGCAGGATCAACACATGGTTTATCGTGTCTGCCTTATAGCTGTAATAATGCCTTCCTCCGGATCCCGCAAATTCATAATTTCTGTCTTTATCTTTACGGCTGATCTGTTCGTAATTGGTCGAGTCCAGGATCACGGGTCTGTTCGACCGGATACTGATGGTGGCCCATTTTTCGAATACCACATCCTTCCATCTGGTGGAATCTGTAACCGAATACGGGAACGTCTTTCCGTTGAGCCTGAACTCGCTTACGTTGTAAATTCCGCTTGTGCCTTTTAACCCTTTTGCCGCAGGGAACTGATAAGGATCGGTCTTATAGCCTCTATAGCTTTTGAATCCGTAAATGAATACAAAAAAGAAGATCAGTGTGATCTTCACTGCGATCCTGGCATTTTCCTGCCAGCCGGGAAATATGGGTTTGAACAGATTTGGCACAGTTGGTTTTCCAAGCGAGATCAGGTTATAAATCCGCTGTGCATCATAAGCAAATACAAACAGGGCCAGTGAGATCAGGTAAAAACTGTACACATATTCTCCGCCTTCATAGGCAAGGTTTGAAATGAATACGTTACCGGTAAAAACCAGGATGATCAGGGCGCCGGTAGAGGCTGTTCTTCTGAAGAACAGCAGGATTCCTGCCAGCAATTCTACACCACCCAGAAAAGATTCGTACCCGGGTACGATGCCCAGACTCAGCGAGAAGATCTTCCAGTCAGTAAAGTCACCATAACTGGTATTCAGATTACTGATCGATGGAAAAGGTGCCTGAAGGGGGAAGAATTTAATAAAAGCATAACCGATGATCCCTATGGCAAGCCTGTACCTCAGTATGGTTCTCAGCCAGTAATACAAAATGCTGTAATCGGTACCAGGTTTTTCCTTTTTGGTCCATATTGCAGCTCCGATGGCTGCCACTGCAGCGATAATGATCCAATCCAGGAAGCTTCCTGTAGCCGACCCAAAACTTGGAAAATACCTGGTAATGAAAAAAATGTCTCCGTACCGCAGGTCAAGCCAGTTGATGGAAAAGATCCCTTTGTAGTACTTCCAGTCCAGCGGGATGGTCTGAAGGATAAAATAGATGAAAAAGAACCGCAGGGCGGTCTTTTCATAACCTTTCCATTCGGGAGAAGATTGGTCTGTTTTAATAGTTGTCATGATCTTTAATTTAATATCCTGGATTATTTGGCCTTAGTGCCGGGTCAATCAGCAGCTGATCATTGGGAACCGGCATCAGGTATCTCCTGGTATCAGCGATGTTCAGTACGGTAGCTGCGCGTCCTGTCCTTACCAGATCAAACCAGCGGTGCGGTTCAAAGGCAAATTCAAGTCTTCTTTCATCTTCAATAGCCAGTAATACGTCTGCTTTGTTAGCTGCAGGTGTACCGGTTAATCCTGCCCTGTCACGGACAGCGTCGAGGTCAGCAATGGCTCCTGCAAGCTTATCATCAGCGGGAGTTGCACCTTCAGCGGCCTGATTTGCGCGTGCTTCTGCACGGATCAGGTACAATTCTGCTATGCGTATGACATACGTCGGATCTGTCGCAGGGCTCCGGTAGTAGAGGTTACCATACCAGCGGTTCTGGTTATCTTTTGCAATCAGCACGCTTCTGGTACCGCCTTTTAAGGGGTCGCTGAGTAAAGCCACTACCGCATCATTAGGAGCCCATTGTCTGGTTCCGCCATTCTGCTGAGGCTGCCATTGACCGCGGTGTGTGTTGGTTTCGGCTGCGCTGTAGAAAAGCTCAAAGACGGATTCCTGAGTTCCACGCGCATCGTTTTGGAAGAAACTGCCAAAGGGCTTCAGCAGTTTGTAATTGGCATTGTCTGAGATCAGTTTATTTGCATACAATTCCGCATTGGCCCAGTCGGACCTGTACAGATAATACCGGGCTTTTAAGGCCCATACGGTTTTGCGTGTGGCTTTATACCTGTCGGTAGTTTCGGTCAGCAGGGGTTCTGCTTTTTCGAGATCGCTGAGTGCCTGGGCATATACTTCGGTCTGCGGACTACGGGCGATGCCGCTATTGTCTGTAGGTTTTTCAGTAGGTTTTGTAATCAGCGGTACGCTGCCCCAGGTACGGGCCAGATCGAAGTATGCCAGACCTCTGATGAAGTAAGCCTGACCAACGATCAGATTTTTTGTAGCCTCGCTTAAAGTTGGATCGGTGACCAGCGGCACTTTTGCGATGACATGATTGGCACGGCTGATGGCCAGATAGATCGCACTCCATGCTCCGCTGATGGTGGAATTATCGGCACTCACATTGTGATTGATAAACTCCTGTACCTGCGATTGTGAGCCGGTCCACAGGATATTGTCGCCGTTCAGGTATCCGATCGATTGAAAAGTAGTTCCATAATACCCGCCGCTGGCGAGTGCCGCGTATACCCCGGTAAGTGCGGTCTGTGCTGAAGCATTGTCAAATATGGTCTTTTCATCAGAGATCGAGGCTCTGGGCTCCACATCAAAATATTTTTCGCAGGAGCTGAGCGTGAGCGAACCCAGAAGGATTAATGTATAGGTGATATGTTTCATCTTCTTTGAATAGTTTAAGGACGGTTATAACGATACATTTACGCCGAACTGGAAACTTCTTGGCTGAGGTGGCGTCCCCAGGTCAATACCAGGTTGGTTCTGAGAACTGTTTGCTGATGTTTCCGGGTCCAGTCCTGTATATTTTGTAATCAGGAACAAGTTATTGGCCGCTACCGACAACCTCACTTTATTCAATTTCACTTTCTGGGTAAGCGACACAGGAAGCGTATAACCCAATGCCAGCGAACGCAGGCGAATGAATGATCCGTCTTCCATCCAGCGGCTGCCGTCATCTTTATAGTTGTTGTTATTGATGCCATCAGGTCGTGGTGTATCGGTCACATCACCGGGTTTCTGCCACCTGTCCACATTACTGGCGAAAATAATGCGCGCGGCATCCCTTGCGCCGCCTGCCTCACCAAAGAAGCGGTTGTGGTTGTATACTTTATTTCCATAGGAGAAAGACAGGAAAACACCAAGATCAATTCCTTTATAGTTGAAGGTATTTCCCAATCCTCCAAAGAACTTCGGCCAGTTACTGCCAAGAATTTGCCGGTCGGCAGCAGTAATTTTGCCGTCTCCGTTGTAATCCTCATAGACAACGTTCCCAGTCTGCGGATCAACCCCCAGTTCTTTGTACAGGTAATAAGAGTACAGCGAATTGCCCTGGATGTTCCAGATCAGGTCACGGCTTCCGAATTTAACAGGAGAAGACAGTTTTTCGATGGTATTCTTATTTCCGGATATGTTAAAATTGGTGCTCCAGCTGAAGTCTTTCGAGCTGATGTTGGTAGAATTGACACCAAACTCATAACCACGGTTGCTGATCTCGATCTCGTTCTGGGTAAAACTTGAAAATCCGGTAGTGGCTGCAAGCGGACTGGAGATAATACCGTCACTGGTATATTTTCTGTAGTAGTCAAAAGTGAACGCCAGACGTCCTGCAAACAGAGACAGGTCTAATCCGGCGTTGAATTGCGCAGTCCTTTCCCAGCCCAGATCAGGATTGGCAATCTGCAGCGGTGCCGTTCCGGGACTGCCCTGATAAGAGGAACCTCCGGACCAGAGCCCAAGCGATCCAAAATCTCCTCCTCCATCCTGGTTACCGGTAATCCCATAGCTGGTTCTGACCTTAAGCTCGCTGATTACCTCCACATTTTTCAGGAAGTTTTCTTCTTTAACGATCCAGGCTGCCCCTACTCCGGGAAAATATCCCCATTGCTTGTCTTTTCCGAATGCAGATGAGCCGTCAGCACGCAAACTTGCATTAACTAAGTACTTGCCCGCAAAATTATAATCTACTTTAGTGAAAAAGGAAGCGAGGTTACGTCTCGACCAGCTCTCTGATCCTGTAGTGACAGCCGCGGAACTGATCAGTTTGTACGCATTATTGGCAAAACCTCTTCCTGTGGCGAGGGTCCTGGTGTATATATCGCTCTGCAGTGTATTTCCTGCCAGGAAACCAAGCTTGTGTTTTTCATTCAATTTAAGGGTATAGGACAAGGTTTGTTCATTCAGCAATGAGGTTCTTTGCCCGATGGAAGAACTTGCATAACCATTTGGACTGCCTGTAATGAGAAATGTATTCCAGTATTCTGCCTCATCATAATTGGTATAATCCAATCCGAAACTGGAACGGAATTTTAATCCGGGTGCCAGATCGGCCTCTCCATTGAGGTTACCGATGTAACGTAAACTGGTGGAATTGATGTCGTAGTTGTCCAGCAATAATTGCACATTGTCAAAGCCTGCCCGTCCCACCAGCACGCCCTGATCGTTGTAAGGTGAAAGGTAAGTTGGTGTGTGCAGCGCGGCCTGCAGCAAACCACCTGCCGGACCATCTCCTGCCCGGCCTTCATTTCTGTAAGTCCTGCTCAGGGTATTGCTGATGCCAATGGTAAATTTATCGGTAACCTTCTGATCAAAATTGGCCTTGAAACTGGCACGGTCAAAAGAAATTGGCGCGAGAATAGATTCCTGCTCATTATAACCTGCCGATATATAGTATTTGGCACCTGCGTTGCCACCGGCAATGGACACATCATAATTCTGAAGGCCCGCAGTACGGAAAACCTGGCTTAAGCGGTCATAAGTTTGCTGCTCTTCGGGCAGGCCACGACCGGCAACGCCATTGATCACTTCAGAAACTGGTCTGAACGGACGATTGGCAAAGGTCTGAGTTGGTAAATTGACATTGAGCCAATTTTCATTGATCAGTTCAGCATGTTGCGGACCAGTAGCCAGCTCCCATAGCTTGACGGCCTTGGAAAAGCCATTGGTCACATTCAGATCTACCTTGGGTTTCTGTCCGAACTTACCGCGCTTGGTGGTAATGATCACAACACCATTGGCACCCCGGACACCATACAATACGGTAGCCTCCGCATCTTTCAGCACCGAAATGGTTTCGATGTCGTTCGGGTTAATGTCCGCAATCGGCGAGGTGGATTTGCCTCCGGTATCATAGGTCTGCAAACTGCCATTCGTTAGAAACACCCCATCGATCACATATAAGGGATTGTTGTTTGCCCCGATACTGTTGGCACCCCGCAGGCGAATGTTAACTGTTTCTCCGGGTACACCGGTATTGTTGGTAATTTGGACTCCCGGAATCTTACCCTGCAGCTGCGATTCAAAACTACCACCCGGGATATTTTTCACATCTTCCAGATTGGTCTTTGTAACCGATCCGATGACATTCCTTCGCTCTTGTGTTCCATAGGCTACTACGACTACATCATTCAGCTGGTTGGTACTTTCCCGAAGTTGAATTTCAATGGTTTCTGTACTGGCGATCACCTGTCTGGATTCGTAACCAATGAAAGTGATGGTCAGTGTATAAGGAAGTTTCTGTCCCGTCACAAAATTGAAACGCCCTTCCTTATCTGTCTGCACAGAATGTGTAGTACCGATAATACTTACGGTAGCACCTGGTATTCCCTGTTTGTTCGCTGCATCAATCACCCGGCCCTTTAAGGTAGAGTTGACAATTGGTATTGTTTGTTGCGCTCCCGCAAACAGGGGCAGCAGCAACACCAGGAGGAACCCTAAAAAAGATATATTGTAAATTCTGATTTTCATAGCTATTGATTTGAGGTGGCTGCCGCAGCAGGTTTTTTACGTTCTGCCGGAATAACTTTACGATTGCGCAAGTCATATTTTTGCCCTTCGCTTAAAAAAAGGAACGGACCTGAAGAAGCGGTATAATCTTCTTTGGCCTCTTTTACATGATCTTCACCTTTACCGGTAATCGTGTTGTAATCATAAATTACTGCGTATGATTTTCCGATCACTTCAAGTGTATCTCTTTGTACGAGGATCGAAGTCGCTTCATCCAGACCAATGCCGATCAGCTCAGGTGATTTCTTAATGAAGTCAACCAGGTCAAACTGCCTGTTCCTTTTCAGCAAATGCTGATCAATAGCGGAGTTTTTAAGAAAACCTAAACCCTGGGTATGGTCACCTACCAGGATATGTGGTCCCCTGGTATCACCACGCCACAAGAATGATCCCTGGATACTTGCACCTGCAGAGCTGCCGATGATCACACCGCCTCTGTTTAATACATCAAAGAAAGCCTGGTGGGTTAAGGTATTGAGGTAAGAATCTGCAATACGCCACTGACGGCCGCCATCAAACCATACACCAGTTGCTTTTTTAATTGGAGCGATGAATTTTTCACTGTTCGCTTCTGCCAGGTCATTGGTATGCAGGACAGTCACATTCTTGATGCCCAGTTCTTTTTTGATCTTATTCGCACTGCTTACACTGAAAGCAGCTGAATCGCCTGTAGCAGCTGTGATCACTACAATATTCGCTTTTTCCTTTCCCCCCGCAAGTTCCAGGAACTTGCTCCAGATTTCAGGTGTAGAACCCCCGCCACCTATGATGATCAGTGAACCTTTCTCCGGACCATGTCTGGTCACAGATTTCTGGTTAATGGTAACAGGACTATTTGCCCCGCCAACTTTTGATGCTGAATTTGTTTGAGCTGAGGCAGCTGCTGCAATGATGATCATGGAGGCAGCCAGTATTAAAGTTCTTTTCATGAGTTTTTATTTAAAAACAGGTTAATAAAATTTGTTTAATAGCCCTTATTCTGGTCTCCTGCCAGATCCGGATCATTTATAATTTCAGACTGCGGGATAGGAAATATCCAGAAGTCAGGGTTTTTAAGATTGACATTTACAGCACCGAATACCTGTGCGGCGCGGCCGGTACGTACGATATCCAGGAACCGGTGTCCTTCAAAAGGCAGTTCAAATCTTCTCTCGTTCTCGATGGCCAGTAATACCTGCTCCTGTGTCAGCTGAGGTGTATACACCAGCTCAGGCACATCTGCACGACCTTTGATCTTATTGAGGTCCTGTACAGCCCCCGGCAGGTCAGGAGTACTTTTTCGCGCACGTGCCTCTGCCCTGATCAGGTATTGCTCGGCAATCCGCAGTACGAAAATTGAACTTGTACCATCCTGATTACCATACTGAATCAGGTCATAGACATCCTGAGGGGTCTTAAAAAGCAGGCTTTTCCTGGAACCACCCAGATTAGGGTCGAGGATCAGTCCGACAAAACCTCTTTCAGGGATGTAATCGTGACGGCCTCCCTGCTCCGGTGAGCGCCAGTTGGTATAAAAAGAACTCTTGTCTGCGGTACTGAAGGCAATCTCTAAAATGGATTCTTTGGTATTCTTCGTGGTAAAAAAAGTGGCATAGGGCTTTACCAGTTCAAAATTTGTACTGCTGATGGATTTGGCAGCGAACTCCTCTGCCAGATCCCATTGTTTGGTATACAGATACAAACGGGCCTTCAATGCGTAAGCGGTAAATTTATTGGCACGGTTGCGGTTTATGGTAGCAGACAGCAGTTCTTCTGCCTTGTTCAGGTCGGCCAGTGCCTGGGCATAGGTTTGCTCCAGTGTACTTCTCCGGATGCCTTTGTGTGCATTGGCAGAAGTGGCGGGTTCGAGTACAATCTGTACGCCTCCATAAATTTTACCGAGGTCAAAATAAGAAAGCCCTCTCAGGAAATAAGCTTCTCCAAGAATCTGGTTCTTGTCTGTTTGAGATACAGCGGCATCAGAAAGCTGGGGTACTTTATTCAGTATGAAATTTGATCTGTTGATGATTACATAATAGGTGGAAAAACCACCCCCGCCGCCCGAAGCTGTCTTATCGGCCACCACCCGGTTCTGCGCATTAAAGTTAACCACATTGTCGCCCGCCAGATCCAGCGAAACGATATTGGAGCCTGCCTGGCCCTGCAAGGCATCATAAGCACCTATGAGTGCTGCCTGTGCAGACTTCTTGTCCACGATTACTGCCTCATCAGAAATATTGGCCTGAGGTTCCGTTTCCAGTACCTTTTCGCAGGATGCTGTAAACAGCCCTATTGCCAGTAGTAATATATTTATCTTCTTCATTTCCCTCTTAATTAAAATGTAACATTGATGCCCAGATTCAGACTCTTGGTTTGCGGCACGCCGTTGAAGTCAAGCCCCTGTACCAGTCCGTTTGCACTATCTCCTGCCGAATTCGTTTCCGGATCAGGCCCGGTATATTTAGTGATGGTAAACAGGTTACTGCCGGTTAGATAGAACCTCGCATTGTTGATTTTCAGCTTTGAAAGAAATGCTTTCGGCAGCGTGTAACCAATGGTTACGTCCCTGAGACGGATAAAAGATGCGTCTTCAAAGAACCTGCTGGTATTTCCTTCGTAGTTGAGACTGCCATCAGCATTCCGCACAGAAGTCGGTCTTGGAAGGACATCTGTATCCCCCGGATTTTTCCAGTAATTGAGTGCGCTTTTTTGAATGGACCGGGTCACTCCGCGGGTACCGCCTGCTTCAAGGAACAATGCAGTATAATTGAACAGGTGATTACCTGATTTGTAGACAAAGTTCAGATTGAGGTCGAAGGCCTTATAGCTAAAAGTATTCTTAAATGCGCCTTCAAAATCCGGCCAGGCATCGCCTACGATCTTGCGGTCATCGGCAGTGATTTTGCCATCTCCGGTCACATCTTCAAAGCGCGCATTACCGGTCTGAGGATCTACACCCAGATAATTGTATACCCAGACAGAGTAGAGCGGATATCCCTGCTCGGTACGGTACATGCCATAACTGCCGGTGATCGGGTTATTGATCTTTTCAACGATATTCTTGTTGTGGGATATTGTAAAAGTCGTATTCCATTTGAAATCGGTAGTTTTGATATTTTCTGAACTCAGCAAAAGCTCAACTCCTGTGTTGCTGATCTCACCCACATTCTGATAAACTGTAGAGAAACCTGTCTTAGCGGCCACCGGCACATCCATCAGGAGATCAGTGGTGTATTTGCGGTAATAATCAAACTCTACAATCAGTTTATTGTTCAGCAAAGCTCCGGAAACACCGGCGTTGAACTGGCTGGTAGTCTCCCATTTCAGGTCCTTATTCCCCAATTGACTTGGTGCGATACCAGGTTGCTCCAGGTAATTCCTGCCCCCTGCCCAAAGCCCCCTTGCCGCAAAATCACCAATATCCTGATTACCGGTATAACCGTAGCTGGTTTTGATTTTCAGGTTACGGATGGCTTCCGTTTTAGGAAAGAAGGACTCATTACTTATGTTCCAGCCTAGTCCCAGCGAAGGGAAAAAGCCCCACCTGTTGTTGGAACCAAATCTGGATGAGGCATCATACCTTGCATTTGCATCCACAATATAACGGTTGTCGAAAGTATAGTTCGCTCCAGTGAAAAAGGAGATCAGTCCATATTCTGTACCTGTGGATGAGGCGGTCTGTACTGCTGCAGAAGTGATCCGTTTGAACTGATTACTTGGAAAGCCGGTCCCGGTCAAAGTCTGCCGCTCCTGGGTTGTGTATTGCACGGAATTTCCCAGGAAGAAAGAGAAATCATTCTTTTCCCTGAATAGGGTATAGTTAATCAGCTGTTCGGCAATGAGCGACTGTTTTGAAGTCAGCACATCGTTGGCCTCACCAGCGGGCTGACCGTAAACCAGATTGGTATTGTAATAGGCATTTTCCTTATACAGGTTGTAGTCACTGCTGACTGAAGATTTAAAGGAAAGATTCGGCAGAAAATTATAAGTCGCATACAGGTTATTGATGCTCCTTAAACTGTTGGAATGGGTATCCGAATTTTCCAGAATAGCAATGTGGTTATCAAAAACTGTTGGCTTGGTAAAGCTGCCGTCAGGGTTGTAAAAAGGATAGAATGTCGGGGTATGCAAGGCTGCCTGGAATAATCCCGCCGGCCCGTCACCAACTCTGACCAATCTTCTTGGCACACTACTCAGGTTATTACTGGTTCCTACCTTAAACTTTTGATTGATGCTATGGTCCAGGTTGATCCTGAACGAATAGCGTTTGAAATCCTGAAGTTTCAAAGTGGATTCCTGATCCTGGTATTCACCGCCGATGTAAAAGTTGGTCTTCGCATCTCCACCGGAGATGGAAAGGTTATATCGCTGTGATTGCGCCACGCGGAATACATCACTTACCCGGTCATAAGTTTGCTGATCTTCCGGGTTGCCATAGGCAGGAAAGCCTGCGATGACTTCGCTGACTGGCCGAAAAGGACGTTTTTCATAAGGAAGACCGTCGTTGAGGTGTACCAGATTGACCAAAGCAGCATGTTCGGGACCTGTAACGAGTTCCCACAGGTTGTATGCTTTACCCAGTCCGTAATCTGCTGCAAAGTTGAGCTTGGTTCTGGAGTTTTTAGCTCCTCTTTTTGTAGTGATCAGGATGACTCCGTTTGCACCTCTTGCACCATATACAGCTGTAGCATTGGCATCTTTTAACACCGAGACGGTCTCGATGTCATCGGGATTCAGATCTGAAAGCGGATTGGGTGTCTGTCCTCCGAGACCTCTTGACAAGCCCTGAAGATTTTCGTTGTTGATAAAAACACCATCTATCACATACAGAGGATCATTACCTCCTGTAATAGAAATGGCTCCGCGTAATCTTACCAGTACTGAGGTACCCGGTACACCGCTATTACTGGATACCAGTAATCCCGGTACCTGCCCCTGAAGTTTTTCAGTTACACTGGTGTAAGCGGCTTTACCGATATCTTCAGCAGCTATGGTAGTAATGGCTGAGGTCCTGGCGCTCTTTTTTGTTTGCGTATAACCCACAACCTGCACCTCATTGAGCTCATTCAGATCCTCTTCGAGTATTACCGTAACCGGGCTTCCATCAACAACCAGTTCCCTGGTCTTGAATCCGGTATAAGATACAATCAGTGTGTAAGGAAAAGGCTGACCGGTTTTGAAACTAAATGATCCGCTCGCGTTGGTTTGTACAGAGTGTGTAGTACCCTTTATTTGTACAGTCGCTCCGGGTACGGTGACATTTGTCTTACCGTCTACTACCTGACCGTTCAATACTGAATTGATCAGTGGTTTGTCTTGTGATTTTGAAATCAGTGGTATCAGAATAAATACCACAACTGCGCTGCTGACCAGCAGTGCCTTTTTAATAAAGGAACAGGCACTAAATAAAGGCCTTCCCTTTTTAAAATTTTGCATAACTTTAAAAAGTTTTTATTAATAAATCGTTGGTTGAAACTTATGGCATGTCAGTAGGTGATTGGCGTTGCATACTGATAGCCAGGATAAAGGCAGGATCTCAATCCTGTCTTTATTGTTTTATGAAAATAGCGGAAATGCTATTGCCCGAAACAGCAACAACAATAAGCTGAATGTTTCAACTTCGTAAAGGCGGGAGCAGCGTAATCTTTTTTGTGGTGTAATTGTTTTCTCATGTGTTATAATTTCATCATGTTGATTTGTCTATCGCCAGCAAATGTAAAAGCAATTTCAGTAAAAACAAATTAAATCTACTAATTTACTAGATTATTGTTACAATAGACTATCCAATAGTCCTTTGGGTCTCAACATATCCTTTATAAGAAATAAAAGAGCAGCAATTATACCACTCTTTTATTTCGATCAGGTTATGGTTTGTAATTGTAATAAAAGTCCAGTAGCCTGGCCTTCAAAGTATAATCTTTTTCCTTTTTGTCTAAAACTACATAGATAGAGTCTTTGTCCTGATTGATTCCTTCCAGAATCACCCGGCCAGCCGAAGGTTTTGAATAATGCAGTACAAAGGTTTCCCCGCGATGCCTTTTGTTCTTATTCTGCAAATGCAGCACATGGTTTACGGTATCTGCTTCATAATGATAGTAATGCCTTCCGCCACCTATCCCTCTGAATTCGAAGCGTCTGTTGATGGGTTTGGATTCATCACGGGCGGTATTGGCATTGTCCATATGCTGCTTTTTATTCAGCAGCACCGTGAAGGTAGACCAGTCTTCAAATATGGCATCCTGCCACCTCACGGAATCCAGCGGAGAATACGGAATCACCGCATTGTTCAGCTTAAATTGGGTAACCTCATATACCCCTGCCGTATTTTTCAGCCCGGGAGAATCGTGTGCATAACGGTAACCTACATGATCCTGAAGGTGAATAAAATAGTTATAGAACACGAAGACAATTAGGATAAAAACCTTAATTCCTATATGGGAATATTGCTTCCAGCCTTTACTGAAATCAGGCACATAATTAAAAGGGACAACAGTTTGACGCTTTACCAGCAGGTTCCATGCATTTCTCAGGTATGGCCAGGCAATAATGGTTCCGGCTATGGAATACATGAAACTGCCTACATGTACCAGTCCATCATAAGCATGGTTGGCCAGACAGATGTTGAACAACATGACCGTGAGCAGTACAGCCCCAAGCCCGGTTGTTTTCCTGGACAGCAGCAATAGACCGATAGAAATCTCCGCAAATCCTAAGAAGATCTCATAGGTCTGTGAAATGCCCACATATTGCCAGTAGATTTTTTGCTCGCTGAAATCAGCGAAGGGTGTCTCCATAAATGTCCGTGAAGGAAGCTCCATCTGCTTGGGTACTAATTTCTTGAAGCCCCAGGCAATGATGCCCAATGCGGAAGTATAGCGGGCGATCACAATTATCCAGTAATACAAGAGGTTATATCTGGTATTGACCTCTGTACCTTTTCTGTCAAATGCAGACCATGCTGTAGCCAGAAAAAGAGCAATGACCAGGGCAACGACCAGATTGATATAACTGTAAAATTCCCAGACCTCTGTACCGATGTCGACATACCGGGGGAGATTATAACCTGTAAAGCGGGACACGGCCTGCCAGTCCCGGCCGGCACCTCCTCCCCAGTTAAAAATACCGGTATAGAATTTTAGAGACAGAGGAACACATAGCTGGATGATATAGATTGCAGTTACTCTTAAGAAGAATTTTCTGACCGGACTCCATGTTATCGCTTTTTCAGGGACATCTGCCGGATTCTTATTGACTTGTGACATAATTTCAATATGATAATGATGAGTTTATAACTGGATCGGGTTACGGCGGGTTTCTATAAGGATGTACTTGCGGTCGATGCGCTCCAGCACAGCTTTAATGCTATCTTTCTTTTCGTTGACCCCATACAGAATGATGGTTTTGCTGTCCGGCCTGCTTACGGTAAGTTGGTATGATTCGCCCTGATAGTTCGCATTCTTATTCTGCAGCTTCAGCTGATGCGCCACAGAATCGATGGTATATTTGAAATATCTTCTGTCTCCCACACCTGCCGATTCATAAACCCGGTCGATATCCCTGAGCTGTTTGGTCAGGTATAATTTAGGGTCCACTTTAACAGGTTTGGCTGTTTTGATACTGATGGTCGCCCAGGTTTCAAAAACCACATTCTGCCACCTGTTGCTGTCTGTTCTGGAGTAAGGAATGGTGTCATGATTGAGGATGAATTCCTTCACGTTATAAAAACCATACGCATTTTTCAGTCCTTTTTCCTTAGGGATCAGATAAGGATCGTGCTTATAATTAAAAAGCGCAGACAAAAAGATCACCAGCACAATGACCGAAGAAAAACCTTTGGTGATCAGCCTCAGCCTTTCGGATACCGTGGTATTAACTGGTTCTGCGGCTGTGGCCTGTTCCAGAAAGAACAGCGAGTACAACCTTGGGAGATCATGGACCAATAAAAATAAGGCCGTAACAAAAACGTATGTCGCGATCACCTGATTCCCCATATCGTAAGCGAAACTGGAGAAAACCACATTGATCAGGATACCCAGAGTCAATCCGGCTCCAAAAGTTACCGTTCTTCCGGATAACAAAAACAGACCTGCAAGAATTTCAAGTCCGCCCAAAAAGGCCGCATAGTTTGGCGCTATGCCTACAGTATGGTTCCAGATCTTCCAGGGAAGAAAGTCACCGTAATTGGTATGCAGGTTACTCAGTGAAGGAAAGGGGAATTGCAGAGGGAAGGTTTTAATAGCACCGTAGGCTACCAATATGAAAGCCAGCTTATACCTTAACAGTACGCGCAACCAATAGTAAATCCTGTCATCGGATAAGAATGGTGCATCTCTTCTCTTTTCCAGTGAATTCCAGACAAATACTCCCACTATTGCCAATACGAAAGCAAGTCCCCAACTGTAAAATCCGTCAAGAGACAGATGAGTTTCGCTGTCTACTTCATTAAAAAAACTGGGCAGATAACTGACTATCCTGATCAGATCAGTAATGTTAAAGTCAAGCCAGTCCCCGGAAAACAGGTAAACATAGAATTTATAATCCAGAGGAATTGTGAGCAGGAGGAAGAATATGGTAAAAAACCTCAGTGCCTGTGTTTGATAGCTGCCCGATCCCCGGGCAGCTAGTGTTTGATGATCATTGCTCATAGTCTATTTATCATTAATTGTATCTGGCGTTTTGACCCAATCCGCCAATTACTACCTCATCCAGGGGGATCGGGAACAACAGTTTGTAGTCTTCTATCTGGAACACATCTTTGGCTCTGCCTGTACGCACCAGGTCCGGCCAGCGATCACCTTCCCACAGGAATTCAAATCTTCGTTCTTCTTCTATAGCCAGGAGCAACGCCTGCGGATTATTGATATCAAAATTGGCGGCATTAAAAGCCACAAGATTGGCGCGTCCTCTGACCTCGTTGATATCAGTTAATGCACCACCGAGATTGTTTTTATAGACTCTGGCTTCTGCCCTGATCAGATATTGTTCGGCGATACGCAACAAATAAATAGGATCAGTAGCCGGGCTTCTGAAATAAAGATCACCATACCAGACGGTCGTTCCTGCCTGTGTGATGCTGCCAACCAAAGCCCTTCTGCCTGCCGGACCACCACCTGTCGCGGGGTCATTCAGGAGATTTGCCGTAGCTGCTTTAGGTGCCAGCGAGTAAGAACCACCCTTGGTCTGGTGCTGAAATGCGCCTCTTAAACCATTCGGATTCTGCGAGGTATAGGCAATTTCAAGTATAGATTCTTTCGTGCCCAGATCACCTTTAAACCAGGCTGTAAAAGGTCTTAACAACTCATAGTTGGTATTGCCGATCAGTAAACCGGCCGATTGCTCCGCCTCCGTCCACTTCTTCTGATAAAGATACAATCTGCTCAGTAATGCCTGCACCGAAGTTTTAGATGCTCTGATTCTGTTTGTACCTGTCGTGTTAAGCAAAGTGCCGGCCCTGGTCAGATCGGCTTCAATCTGTGCATAGGTTTCGGCTACCGAACTCCTGGGAATGCCCAGAGGCTGATTCAGATTCTCTGTTGGTGTAAGTTTTAAAGGCACTCCACCCCAGATCCGAACCAGATCAAAGTAAGCCAGTGCCCGGAAGAACAATGCTTCTCCCAGCAATTGATTTTTATTGGCTTCGGTAAGCAGGGGGTCATTTAAAACAGGAACTTTATGAACCACCAGATTGATCTGGTTGATGGCTTTATAAATACCGCCCCAGGCGCTGGCAAAATTGGAATTATCTGCCCTGTAATCATGGGCAATGATCAGGTGCGGGTCACCAACGTTATTGTAAGTAGCATCTCCGCCGGCAAGTATATTCAGGGTAATATAAGACTGTGCGTAACTCCCTATGGCACGGTAAACACCTCTTAGTGCCTGTTCTGCGGATTTTTTATCCACGACTGCAGTTTCATCAGGGATAGCGTGCCTGGGCGTAACTTCCAGGAATTTCTTGCAGGAAGCAGTCATCAGCCCAATCAGAATAGAAAGGCCTAAAACAACAATATATCTTTGTTTCATGTTCAATTATTTTTAAAATCCAATATTTAACCCAAGTTGAAATGTTCTTGGCTGAGGAGGCAGACCGTAGTCATACCCTTGTGTATTTTGCCCGCCAACACCCATATTTGATTCAGGGTCAAGGCCGGTATAAGGGGTGATCAGGAATAGATTTGTACCCACCACAAATATCCTCAGCGTGCTCAGTTTAATCCGTTCAATAAGCTTTTTATCGAAACTATAACCCAATGACAGCTGACGAAGTCTCAGGAAAGACCCATCCTCCACATACCGGCTGTTCTGGTAAATGCTGTAATTCGCAGAAGTAAGCCTTGGAAGATCTGTAATCTGTCCTGGTGTAGTCCATCTGTCCAGCTGACTCTTCCATAGCGACCTGTTGGTAGCTCCCAAAGTACCACCCCGCTCGCCGAATACTTTATTCAGGTTATATAGTTTATTTCCGACTGAATAGGTAAAGAAAACGTTCAGGTCAAAGTTCTTGTATTTTAACTCATTGGTCAGTCCTCCGAAATAAGAAGGCCAGGTATCACCCACAAGATATCTGTCAGAAACGGTAATGCTCCCGTCTTTATCTACATCCTCATAAATGATATCCCCTGTCTGCGGATTAACGCCCAGCTGATTGTACATCCAGAAAGAATATAAAGGTTTCCCCTGCTCTATCCTGATCACATCCCTGGTTCCATAATTCATCGGGGAAGCGATTTTTTCCACCTTGTTCTTATTTTGCGATACATTGAATGAGCTGGTCCAGCTAAAATTTGCAGTTTTGATATTGGTCGTAGTAATGCCGAGCTCAAATCCTTTATTACTGATCTCTCCATAGTTGCTCAGATAAGATTCAAAGCCGGTTACCCTTGCAACTGCAACTCCCAGCAATACATCATTGGTATATTTATTATACCAGTTGAACTCGAGATTGATTTTATTTTTTATTAAAGACAAGTCAAAACCCAGGTTAAACTGTGATGTTTTTTCCCACTTAAGGTCTGGATTTGGTGATTGCAAAGGTGATATACCAGGTCCTTCAGCAGATCCATACGCATCAGGATATCCACTTCCGGCTCCCCATAAGCCTGGCGAAGCATAAGAGCCGATCCCATCCTGGTTTCCGGTGATGCCATAACCTGTTCTGATCTTCAAATCAGATATAAAATCAACATCCTTCAGGAAAGACTCTTCCTTTACCCGCCACGCACCGCCTATTGAAGGAAAAAATCCCCACTTATTGTTTGCACCAAACCTCGACGAGGCGTCAGCCCTGTAGGTCAGTTCTAACAGGTATTTATCGGCATAATTGTAATTCAGCCCTGAAAAAAAGGAAACCAGTCTGGCCTCATTGAAACTTTCAGTATTCGACTGAACAGCTGCCGCAGATAATAATTTAAAGGCATCACTGGGAAAGTTACTGCCATAAGCGTGGGTATTCTGCAGAATCTCACCCTGTATGGTATTGCCCAGCAATACACCGAACTTATGCTTTCCAATGTTGTTGCTGTAATTGATGGTCTGTTCATTGAACCAATTGGTAGACCTTGTCAAACTCGAACTGGCTTTACCATTAACCGGTGCTGCCCCTACTTTCGTGTCGGTCTCCCAGTACTCAGATTCATCAAAATTTGCGTAGTCCAGTCCCCAGCTGGTCTTGAACTTCAGGTTATCCGAAAAGTTTACATTCAGGAAGACGTTACCGATATACCTGGCCGTTTTACTTTTGATGTTAGACTCATCGGTGATTACGGTTATATTATCCGGAGTTCCCCAGATCAGGGGCGTACCTTTTTCATCAAAAATTGGCAACTGGGTAGGGATATTCAAAGAAGATTGCAAAATGGTACCGTCAGGACCATTTGCAGCTTTGGCCGGATTTCTGAATACCGCTGAAACCGTATTATTGCTACCAATGGTTACCTTGCTGTTTAATTTTGCATTCAGGTTAAACTTGGCGCTTGTCCGCTGAAAGTCAATAGGGTTCCAGATGCTTTCCTGACTGTTGTGCCCAATTCCTAAATAATAGTTCGTCTTTTCCGAACCACCATCTACAGAAAGGTTGTAGTCTCCAAGTTTTGCGGTTCTCCACACATAGGCCATCCTGTCGTAGGTCTTTTGCTCACTTGGTAAGCCTGCCCCACCGTCCGAGACAGGTCTGAAGTACAGTTTCTGTCCCATATTGGCATTGTATTCGTTAATCAGCGTAGCAAACTCTTCACCTGTTGTCAGATCCCAGTACTTGTTCCTTTCAGGAGCATTCCAGCCCACACCATTCGTCACAGACAAATTGACCTTGGCTTTACTTCCGTACTTACCGCTTTTTGTGGTAATGATGATTACCCCGTTTGCACCTCTTGAACCGTAAATAGCAGTTGCGGTAGCATCCTTCAGGATTTCCACACTCTCGATATCAGATGGATTAATATCAGCTATGGGAGAAGGTGTCCGGTCCTGATTGATATTTTGCAGGGAAGAACTGTTGATGTAAACCCCGTCGATAATATACAGGGGTGAATTGTTTCCATTAATAGAAGTTGCCCCCCTTACCCTGACAAATACATCCTGGCCCGGTACACCTCCGTTGGAAGCGATCTGTACACCCGGTGTCTTACCCTGCAGCTGCGCATCAAAACTCCCCTCAGGTATGGTTTGTGTTGACCTGGGATCGATCTTACTTACAGATCCGACCAGATCTTTACGTGTACGGGTACCATAGCCCACAATGACCACATCATTGAGCTGTCCTGTATTTTCATTCAGACTGATCAGTACCGGGCTGCCGCTGGCCACAAAAGTTCTTTTCTGATAAGCAACGTGTGTGAGCTCCAATGTATAAGGAAATTTTTGTCCGGTAACAAACTCGAATCTACCCTGAGCATCGGTCTGAACAGAGTGGGTAGTTCCGATAATCGCCACGCTCACACCAGGGATGCCCTGTTTTGTCAGTGAATCTACGATCTGACCTTTAAGGGTCGAATTGATGAGCGGTTGTGTTTGTGAATAGGAAAGGAATGGCAGCAGCACAAATGCCACCAGGACACTGCATGACAGCAATGTCTTAAAGGAGCGGGCTCTGAATATAGGCCTCCCCTTTTTAAAATTTTGCATAACTTTAAAAAGTTTTAATTAATTAATCGTTGATTGAAACTATGGCTTATCAGTAAGTGATTGGCGTTGCATACTGAGGGCCAGGTAAAGGCAGGGTTTACCCTGTCTTTATTTTTTTAAAATAGCGGGAATGCTATTGCCCGAAACAGCAACAACAATAAGCTGAGAATTTCAACTTTACAAAGGCGGGAGCAGCGTTTTCTTTTGTGTGGTGTAATTGTCTTTTCATGTGTCGTATTTCGTCATGTTTATTTGTTTATTCGCAGCAAATGTAAAGGCATTTTCAGTAAAAACAAATTAAATCTACTAATTTACTAGATTATTATCAGGATTATCTAAAACAGATATTATTTTCTCTTTTTGATGGCTTTAAAGAATGCATCTTTATAGGTCTCTCCTATTGGAATGCTCTGATCCTTAATAAAAACGGTATTGCCGTCTACCATTTTTATCTGGCCAAAAGGAACTATATAAGACTTATGTATCCTCATGAATTCTGGTGCCGGTAACAAATTTTCGAACTCACGCAATGTTTGATAAGTGATGAGCCGCTGTTCATCCGTATAGATCGACACATAATTTTTAAGGCCTTCTATGTAGCGTATATCTCTGAAATCTACTTTATGGAACTTATTTTTTGTATCTCCCTTGATGAACAGAAAATCACTTTGTCCAGGCCATATCGTTACAGTGTCGGCAACAGGTACATTTTTTTGTAAAGCCTGGCGCGCTTTCATAATGCTTTTGTAGAACCGGTCATAAGGAACTGGCTTTAACAGATAGTCTAGTACATCAAGGTCAAATCCCTGAAGGGCGTATTCCTCGTAAGCGGTAGTAAGAATGACCTTACATTTACCACCACAGATCTTCAGAAACTGTATCCCGCTAAGTTCCGGCATCTGAATATCCAGGAAAACCAGGTCTACTTTTCCTGTTTCCACCATCTGTAATGCCTCGAATGGATTAATGGTTGTACCTGCCAATTCAAGATCAGGGGTCTTCCTGATGTATTCCGCAATAATTTCGGCAGCATACGCTTCATCATCAACAGCCAGGCAACGGATCATATCTTCTAATATCAGGTTAAGTTTATATTCAGCACTGCCCTATAGGTATTGCCATTATTGTCCATACGGAGTTCATGCCGGTCCGGATAGATCAGGTCCAGCCGTCTTTGAACATTTGTAATTCCTATGCCGCTTGAGCGGTCCTTATGTGCGTTATTGATCTGGTTCTGAACCGAAAATTCGAGTGCTTCCTCTTCGACCTTCATACTGATCAAAACCGGATGATTCGGATCACTGACCACGCCATGCTTAAAGGCATTTTCAACGAAAGGAATAAGCAGTAAAGAGGCGATCCGATGATCAGTAATCCCCCGCTGATCAAAATTAACAAAAAATGCCGGTTCAAAACGCATTTTAAAAAGTCCGATATAACTCTCCAGATATTCTGTTTCTCTTGCCAGGCTCACTTTGCCATCCGGACTTTCATTCAGGGTATAGCGCATCAGATCAGAAAGACGCAACACAGCCTGGGCCAGCTGATCAGAAACCGGAACAGCGAGTGCGTAAACATAATTTAAGGTATTGTACAGGAAATGAGGATTAATCTGCGACTTTAAAAAAGCCAGTTCGGCTTTCCGCGCTTCTGCCTGCAACTGATATGTTTTCTTTTCTGTCCGGAAAGTATGTACCAATCCCCATGCCGCTCCCGCTATCACGATATAGGAGGTACCCCAGTAAATATTATCCATAAAATAATCACGGAATGTAGTACTGCTGTCGTAATTGTGAAAACCAAAAAAATGCCTGTAGACCACCTCTTCAATCAAATACCTCAAACTTACAAAAACGAAGAGCGCGACCAGAATCCCTCCGATCAGCTGGGGTATTTTGCCCCGCTTCATAAAATTCGGATAGACCCAAAGATAACATACATAAAATTCGATTACCTGACAGCCACCCATTGACAGACCAAATGCAATATCATTGAAAGTCACGCTCTTTTTTAGCAGGTAACTCCCGTAAAAATAGAAGAGCAGCACTGTCCAGCAGATGATATGAATCGATAGTATGCTTATTCTTTTCATGCTTTAAAGCTATAAAAATATAAATACCAGTCTTCATTTCTTATCCCCGCAGCCCGGAATTTTATACCAACAGGCTGTGCAGACCAGCCAATGGCAATCCGGAGGATGAATTGGTTTGGGATAATAATTCAGGGTGTTGGCATCATATAGTTTGCAGCAGCTCCCTGAAAATGATTTTTGCATCAGTTTAACACACCCCCTCATGAAAAAAAATATTAAATACCTGTTTGCATTGCTGCTCATTCCCTTTTCATTAACCACCTGTATCAACCAGGCAATGGCCCAGAAACTGGAAATCGTAATCCTTGGATCTTCACACGAAAATCCACCGGGATCGGACGATTTCAAAAAAATAATAGTACGCTTAAAAAACTTCCATCCGGATATGGTATTTGGCGAATATCTTTCTCCGGAAGATTACAACAGCCTGGATAAGGACAACTGGGCATATACCGGATTTAAAAAAAGTAAAGACTTTATCGCACGTCATCAGCATCCGGCTAAAAATATAAAAAGCCATAAATCCTCTGATTTGTATAAATCAAAAATGGACCAGGCTGCATACTACGTCATACAGGGCGACAGAGCTAATGCCGAATACCAGTTCTACATCCTGGAACACCACATGAAAAAGAATTTCGGAAAGGAGGATCTGGCTTATTATGAACAACGCTTTGGAAGTTTGGATTCCATAAAAAAAGCAGGCCTGTACAGACCGCTAAGCGAGTACACCAATATCTTTTTCCCCCTGCTCCATGAACTGAAACAGGACAAGATCTACCCTATGGATTGTCAGAAATACGATAAGGAATGGTCTGTACAATCGGCCGGGGCAGATTCAGCCTATCGCATTTTAGCTAAAAAAGCCATGGCAGATACCGGTTCTGAAGAAGCAAAAACCCTGGCTGCCATTAACAAATACCAAAGCATCACTGACGATGACAAAAAGATGATGAGCCTTTCTGATTATGAAAACATGGCGCAAACCCGTTACGCTGAACTGAATGATGCCTGGAATTTCTATGGTGGAAGCCATTTTTACGGCTACGCCGGATTTCCAGATCAGTTCATCAAAGGAATGTATACCCAATGGGGTCTGAGAAATTCGGAAATGTGCGCCAATGTGCTGAAACGGGTCAAAGCAAATAAAGCCCGGAGGATAGTAATTGGTGCAGGTGCCGCACACCGCAGGATCATGGAAGATATCCTGGCTAAAGATCCTGACGTTAAGATCATCAGTTACAACAACTTATAGATCAAATCCTGATCCGCTCAAAAAGTAAGGGGGTGCCTGACACAGCACCCCCTCTTTTGGCTTCTGATTAAAGCTTATAAATTCTACTTTTTTTTCTTATTCAGATCGGTAAATACAGCGGCTTTATCTTTTGAGGCTTTCCTCAGCTTAAAGGAATCAAACACCTCTCCTGACGCTTTATAAGCCGTATAAGTCAGCTGATCATGATCTACAGAAATGATCTGGAACAGCTGCGTATTTTCTGCAAACACATCCATCCATCTGGGTGTCACATCGATCTTGTACATCTTTGGACCAGCTACGGAAACCACATACATCGGACCGCCCACCTTGCCGGAAACTCCTGTCGGGAGATTCTGGCCCCGGCTGTAGGTATGGTCATGCCCCTGCATCAGGATGTCCACATGATATTTATCAAACAGCGGCTTAAACAGATCCCGGAACTCCTTATTGTCACGCCCTTTTGCGGTAGAATAGATCGGATGATGGTAAGTAATCATCGTCCACTGCTTAGGATTGTTCTTCAGCACCTCTTCCAGCCACTGTGCCTGTACCTTCATCGAATTGGAATCCAGTACAATCATTTGTGAGTTCAGAGAGATCAGACGGACATTGGAATAATCGATAAAATAAACCGATTCTTCCAAACCCTTAGGGCCATTCTCCGGCAGGGTATATTGTGCCCGCCAGTGCGGATCGAGCGTCAGTGTTTTCTGGTCATCCCTGAAATATTCATGGTTTCCTGAAGAAGGGATACTTGGAATCATCCCATTGATAAAGCCGCCACCGAAATGCCATTCACCCCATTCGTTGTCATTGTTTGACCTGTTGATCAGGTCACCAGCGTGTACAATAAACCTTGCGTCACCATGTGTGGCAAATGCCCTTCTGATCACACGTGACCACTTTGATTTGATGTCATTCTGTGCGTCCCCAAGGTAGATAAAGGAAAAAGGTTTTACTACAGACGGCGCGGTTTTAAACTGAAACCATTCGCTCCAGTTCTTGCCATCACCCACCCTGTAGGTGTACAACTGGTCAGGTTTCAATCCTGTGAAAGTAGCGCTATGGTAGTTGGCCTTCTCGTATTCCGCTCCCTTTAGCGAAGTGGTCTGGGCATTAAATTCCCCGGCACCGCCATTCTCCAGGTCGGGTGAACTACCTTCGATCAATACCTGGGCAAAGCTTTTCGTCACTGTAGTATCCGTGCGCCAGGTCACCGATTGCGTGGTTGTGGGATCAGCCGACCAGGTCAGGATAATGCGGTCCGGCTGGGCAGATGCCCTGAAGGATTGCGCATTAACCGTCTGAAAACCCAGTAGCGCAAAAATAAGGATGATCATTTTTCTGTTCATGTTCTTCATCATTAAAACGGATTGTATTTAAAGCCGGCATTAGCCCAGCTTGAAAAATATTTGTGGTCATTTGGTCTGCCATCTCCATAATCAAGAATGGTCTGGGCATTGTTGATGTTGCTGATCCCCATAAAGACCGTGAACTTTTTGCTGATGCGTTGTGAAGCAGAAAAATCCAGTTGCATCCTTCCTTTTTCCATCAGGTCATTGGCTTGTTCTTCTGCCAGTTCACTGATAAAAGTTTCATAGAAGTTGAGTGAGATCCTTCCCGAGAAGCCATACTTTTCATAAGAAAGAGAGGCATTACCCACTTTAGGACGCATAGATGGCAAACGAACCGTACGTTCGCTTACGATACCAGGTACCTTAAATTTCGATTGGATCTGTGTAAAGTTTCCATAGATCCCCAGTCCGTTCAGGAAACCCGGAAGGAAGGTCAGCTGCTGCTGCCATGCGACTTCATAACCGTATACATGCGCATTGGCACCGTTAACCGTTTGTGTAACCTGGTACTGATCAAACTGGCCACCTTGCTGCGTATAGATGCTCTGATAAATATAATCTTTGATGTTCTTGTAAAATATACCTCCTGATAACAAACCAAGCGATTTCAGGTAATGCTCAAACAGGAAATCCACATTGGTCGAAGTGGCCTGATCCAGATCAGGATTTCCCATTTTCATTCTTTTTCTTCTTGGTTCCACTTCCTGCCATGGCACCAGGTCATAATATCCCGGACGGGAAAGTGATCTGGTTACCGCAGCCCTTACATTGGTACGCTGGTCAATGGCATATTTCAGGTTCAGACTCGGGAAGAAACCATCAAATGAAGATTTCGTGTTTACTTTATTGGTGCTTACGTATTTACCCTGATTGTCAAACGACACAATATTACCACGATAATCAAAACCTGTTCTTTCATACCTCAATCCGGTAATGATATCCAGTTTATCCAAAGTAAGTTTACCCATCACATAGCCTGCACCCATAGTTTCCTTGCCATTGTAAGAATCAGGATCGGTATTTTGCCTGATATAGGTTTGATCACTTTCAAATAAGGTCAAATTCTTCTGGTAATATTCTTCCATCAGGTAACCATTTGCAATCGCTCCCGAAAGGTCATACTTACCATTGAAATACTCTTTTCTGGAATAGTTAGACAAGAAATTATCCATCGAGACCTTTCCCGTTTTCAGCAGATACTGAAAATAATCCCTGGTATGGTCATCTTCCTTATAGCGGTAACGGCCACCGAATTTCAACATCAGCTTGTTTTTCTTACTGAAGTTAAAAGTACGCTGTACGTTGAATGATCCCTGCCCGTCTTTATCATGCGCAATCTGGTGTCTGTTTACATAAGATGAAGTCGTATAGTTGGCAGCATTGTTCACATCTCCGCTGGTAAAATTAAACTGAGGTGCACGCGGGTCACTGACATCAATACCTGCATTTAAACCCCCGTAAGTAAAATATCCGTCATAGTAGATCGGCTGATCATACAAACCGCTGGCATAAGTCAGATCCAGGTCAGCCTTCCAACTGTTGATATTGGCTTTAGTACCCACAGAAAAACTCAGCAGATCGCGGTGGTAATCCCTCGGAGATCCTGAGGCACCAATGCTGATCCCTGTCGCCGTGTTCTCATCTGTATATGCCCCGATGTTATAACTCTTGGTTCCCCGGGTCTGCAATTCATAGAACTTATTGTAAGAGGTTCTTCCATAGATCTGGATCTTTTCTGTAGGAAAGAAGCTCAGTTCAGCTTGCAGACCCAGATTCTCCCTATGCAGATCAGAACCTTCCAGTTCGAGGTTGGACAACTTTATTTTCTCCACACCCCCTATTTTGTAGGTATCATAATCCTTTTGTACCCGGTCTTCACCACGATAAGTATTGCTGTAGTTCACACCGATCAGATACGCCCATTTGTTATCCCGGCGTCCAAAATCAAAAGAACCGTCAAAGTTTTGCTTACCCAGCAGAAAGTTGTTCCCAAAAGAACCTTTCACCTGCATTTGCTGTGTACCTGTCTTTGGCGTTTTGGAAATGATGTTTACAGATCCGGAAGTCCCGTCTGCATCCATATCCGGTGTAAGCGTTTTATTTACTTCTATCGCTTCTACCGTAGAAGACAGGATCCCGTTCAGATCGATATCCCTTGAATTGGTTTGTGTGGAAGGTAACCTGTTCCCGTTTAAGGTAATAGAACCCATACTTTGATCCAGACCCCTGATGATGATATTCCTTGGCAGGCCATAGCTGTAATCCATTGCTATACCAGGTACCCGCTGCATCGCCTCCCCTACCGTAGCATCCGGAAAACGTTCGATCTGTTCCTGGGACAATACATATTTGATGTTATCTGCATTGCGCATATTACTCAGGGCGATCGCCTCGCCCCTGCGGATACCAGTAACCGTAATCCCCTTCATATCATTGCTCTGGCTCTCCAGCTTCAGTTCCATTTTTGCAGTCTCCCCATCTGCCACATTCACCGTAAACTCCGTGGTTTCATAACCTATATAACTCACTTGCAAAGTAGCTTTACCTGTCTTCAGGTTGTTGATTACAAAATAACCGTTGAGATCTGTAATGAATTTCTGGTTGGTTTCTTTAAGAATAACCGTAGCATAGGGTAAGGTTTGTTCACTGGCTTTGTCTTTAACATAACCCACCACCGCACCCGGTTTAGGCAGCACAGCCTTGCGCTCTATTTTCCTCAGTACCACCATCATCCCATCCTCAATGAGCCTCAGGTTGTTCTTTTCCAGTAACGGCGTTAATATTATTCTTGCGGTCTTTGTCTGGTCATTGACCGAAACCCTGACATCAACAATCTCCCTGTTGGTGTAGATAAAACTGACACCTGTTTTCTTTTCAATTTCTTTCAGCAGGTCTGCAAAGTCGGCATTACGCAGGTGAATACTGATCTGTTTATCCAGTCCGGCCTGCCCCTTCACTGCCGAGGCCCCTGCAAGTTGGAGAGAGATTACTGAAATGACACTAATTATTAAGCATGTACGCATAATTATTTTCATAAGGCACTTAGCCTCATTAATTTTTTTCATAAATTTGAGTTGTTTAAATTTTCCGATTTAAATGATAAAGAATAACCATTGGTTCGCAGCCTTTGGTTAAGAATTCAAGGCCGGTGCTGGACAAACAGGACCGGCTTTTTATTTACTGATACTACATCCTGCCCCTCCTTCTATAAAAATAGTTTTACCAACAGATCTCGATTGTATATTCAAGGCCAATTTTAATGTTTTTAATACTTCGTTAATAGATTTATTTTGAAATTTTGCAGTGAGTTTGCAATCCCGGTATTTTTGAGCATCCGCTGTGATCTTCAGATCGAACTTTCGTGACAGTGTTTCAAAGACTTCAGCAAGCGGGGTTTGTTCAAAAATCAGTTCCCCGTTCAGCCAGGAATCTGCGTCATTTGCATTGAGCACTGTTCTGACCATACTTCCCTCCTGTTTATCATACACCAGTTTGTCTCTTCGCTGTAAAAACACCGCTGGTTCTTTTTCAGCAGTTGTTACTCCAACCTTTCCCGAATTCACTGATACTGCAATGTCCTGTTCATTTTCATAGGCCCTGACATTAAAACTGGTCCCATAAACCGTTGTATTTAACTTGCCGCTGTTGACCACAAAAGGATGTTCTGTATCATGTGTGACTTCAAAATATCCCTCTCCGTTTAACTTTACCAATCTCAGCTTCCTGTTTTCAAATCCGGATTGGAAACTAAGCTCAGTTCCGGAATTCAACCAGACCTTGCTGCTGTCCGGTAATACAATTCTGATCATTTCCCCCGCTCCGGCTTTCTTCACGATCCACTCCTCATGTACCATAACAGGTTTCTCCGTTTTATAATAGAAGAATGCTGCAAATAAAAACATTCCCGTTATGGCAGCGGCCAAACCATATTTCCAGAAAATATTGTCTGCAGGCCTGATTTCAATCTGCTCAGAGCCACGTAGTATACGTTCTTTTACAAGATTAAAACCGTTCATCTCCTGAGGAGGCAGTTTTTCACTTAACTTCCATAACGATTTTACCTTCAGGTATTCTTCTTCGTGCGCAGCATTTTCGGTCAGCCAGGTATTTAGCAGAATGATTGATTCTTCTGTTTCTTCACCCGATAGCCTCTTAACGATGCAATCCCATATGCTGTTGTCCATAATTATCCGTATTCAACTGTAGAGACAGTTTTGCACTGAGAAATTACGGGTTGCAGGCCGTTAAGCTTCTGTTAACTTTTCATGAAGTAAATGTTTGGCATGCGCATGGATGAACTGCATGCTTTTAGACAAATGATCTTCCACCGTCCTCACCGAAATCTGGAGCAATCCGGCAATCTCCGCATAGCTGAAACCTTCCATCCTGTGCATATTGAAAACCAGCTGACGCCTGTGAGGCAACCGGCCTATGAGATCCTTCAAAAAGATCAGTTTTTCTGATTCATTTGCTGCCTCGGATACCGGCGACAGATCAGAGATCATTGTCAGTTCTTCCTGGTCCAAAAGCGTTAACAGACTGTTGCGCTGCTGAGCCAGGTAATTGAGCGAAGCATTTTTTATGGCCCTGAACAAATACCCTTTCAGATTTTCAGGTTTTGTCTTGTTAAACCAAAGCTGAACAAACAAATCATTCACCAGGCTCCCTGCTGTTTCTTCGTCTTTTACAAGATAAACCGCATATTGCTGTAATATTCCGCTCCACCGTTTATAGAGCAATTCAAATTCAATCAGCTCCTGCTGAGTTGACGCGATCTCCCCGAAAACTGGTTTTGCTTTTAGACGCATGATACGCCTGCAAAGCTCAATACGGCATATAAATACTACATTAATTGTATATTATGTTATAAGCCTTGGCCATCAAATCTAAAAACCCCGTTAAGAATACTTTTTTTCTTTGCATAAAAAGTCATAAAATGATACCTTGGAAGACTTTATACAAAGTACAGCACAACATACAAGCACAAAAATCTTTTAGAAAATGAAAAAGCACACCCTTTTACTCTGTCTTACCCTTGCTTCTGCTTCTCTCTTTGCACAGCAGAAAACAACTAAAAAAACCTCAGGAAATCCAATATTCCCGGGCTGGTACGCAGATCCTGAAGGTGACATATTTGGTAAGGAATACTGGGTGTATCCCACCTACTCCGCCAAATATGAAGAGCAAACTTTTATGGATGCCTATAGCTCCAAAGATCTGATCACCTGGAAAAAACATCCGAACATACTCGAAAAAGCAAACGTCAAATGGGCGCATAAAGCGATGTGGGCTCCTTCCATCACCAAAAAAGGCAACAAATACTATCTTTTCTTCGGAGCCAATGACATACAAAACGACAACGAGACCGGAGGTATCGGCGTAGCCGTATCTGATAACCCGGAAGGCCCTTTTATCGATCACATCGGCAAGCCGCTGATCGATAAGTTTCATAATGGCGCACAGCCGATTGACCAGTATGTATTTAAAGATAAAGACGGACAGTATTACCTGTATTATGGCGGCTGGAAACACTGTAATGTCGTAAAACTCAGCCCGGATTTTAAAAGCATTGTACCTTTTCCTGACGGCACTACCTACAAAGAGATCACGCCTGACAAATATGTGGAAGGTCCGTTTATGTTCATCCGGGATGGCAAATATTACTTTATGTGGTCAGAAGGCGGCTGGACCGGCCCTGATTACTCTGTGGCCTATGCCATCGCAGACTCTCCTATGGGACCATTCAAACGCATAGATAAAATTCTGAAACAAGACCCTTCTATCGCTACAGGAGCAGGCCACCATTCGGTCGTTCAAAACCCGAAAACAAAGGAATATTTTATCATTTATCACCGCAGGCCACTGGATGAAACCAATGGGAACCACCGTGTAACCTGTATCGATAAGATGGAGTTTGATGAAAATGGCCATATTAAACCGGTAAAGATCACTTTTGAAGGGGTTTCTGCCAGTCCGATCAAGTAGCATGAATTATGCCTGATGACAGTTTATATAGCGCTGACGATACTGAACTTCTGTTCCGGTTAAGTGAAGGGAGCAAACCTGCTTTTGACATCTTATACAACAGGCACTGGAAGCAGGTTTTTAATGCGGCATATAAACGCCTGAATGATGAGCAGCAGGCACAGGACATTGCCCAGGATGTATTTGTACAGCTCTGGATCAGGGGCACCAAATCGCCTATAGAAAACCTGGGGGCCTACCTGCAGATTTCAGCAAGAAATGGTGTATTCAAGCATTTTGAAAAACAGGGTAAACTTTCGGTACTTCCGGAGACAGTTGTTCAGGATGTAGCCGATGAGCACGATCGTGCTGATTCCGGAATGCTGCACCAGGAATTCCTGAAAGCATTTAACGAACTTGTAGATACGCTGCCTACCCAGCAGCGTATCATTTTCAAAATGCGCTTTGAAGAAGACCTGAGCAGTCAGCAGATCGCTGATCAGCTGAACATTTCCCCAAAAACGGTCAGAAATCAATTGGGGAAAGCACTCGCAACCCTCAGGACGTCCCTGCTGGTCGTTCAGCTGCTTTTTATGATATATCCCGGAAGATAATACCTATTCTGCATCAGACACTTACTTTTCCGGCTTAAACCATACTGTTCCATCATTTTTCAGCTGCCAGGCCGTAACCGGATTCATATGATAACCTCCCATCGCAGTACCTCTCGCATCGGCCAGTTGTTTCAGACTCGGCTGAATGTAACCTGTTTCATCAACCGCACGGCTCATAATTTCTGTAGGGCTCCCGTTCCATTGCCACAAATGTCTGAAATAAGTATGCGCCTTACTCAGCACCGGTTCCTGCAATCTCGCGAGCTGCCAGGTCCGCCCGGCATCGGTACTCACCTCTACCCGCACGATTTTCCCCCTTCCGCTCCAGGCAATACCCCTGATCTCTATCCAGCCGCGTTCTACACGCTGAGGGTAAGAAGGATAAGTAATGATAGACCTGGCATCCATTTCAAAGCTGAACATCCTGATCTTGTCCTTTACCGGATAGGTATATTTTGAGGTCTCCTCACGGGTCATATAAGGTTCGTCAGAAATCTCTATCCTGCGGAGCCATTTGATGTTCATATTGCCCTCCCAGCCCGGAAGCAGGAGACGTGCCGGATAACCCTGTTCGGGTCTGATGGCTTCCCCGTTCTGCGCATACACGATCATCGCATCGTCCCAGCCTTTGGATACCGGTACAGTCCTGGTCATGATGGCTGCATCCGATCCTTCGGCCAGAAACCAGGTCGCCTTAGGGTCCAGACCAACCTCTCTGAACAGCGTAGACAACATCACCCCTGTCCATTCACTCTGGCTGGTCAGCCCCAGGATATCCTGAGGCATTAAATCTTCCCTGCCACTGCGGAAATTACCCGCGCATTCCAAAAAACAAATTCTTGTTACCGAAGGAAAGCGTTTGAGATCTGCCAGGGTAAATTTCATAGGCCGGTCCACCATTCCATGAATCAGCAGTTCATACTTTGCAGGATCAATATCAGGTATACCGGCATGGTGCCGTTCATAGTGCAGATCTGAAGGTGTAATGGTGCTATAGAAATCCTGCAGCGGTGTACGGGAAGAGGTTTCTGAAAACTTACGTACCGGGTGTTCAAAGGGCGATCTTTTACCTACTTCTGACGGACCCGGACCAATTACCTTAGTTGGATCTTCAAGGATCTCCGGCAGAACAGGAACCGCCTTCTGTACGTATTTCGCAAAGGTAGCATTCACCGGAACGATCGCCGCAGCGACCACTCCCCCCAGTAAGGTACGGCGGCTGATCTTATTGGATTTCGGTTCTGTCTCTTCTTTTTTTGGTGCCTTCATGATATTTTATTTGATTTCAGGACCACCTTTGCGGTCATCCATAACGAACAGTTTCTTAGCTGGCATTACGATCTTAGGGAGTGTCTTCGCATCCATCACTTCATTTTGCCTGATGATCTTATTGGCGTTCAGCAAATAAGCGGTAATGCTGTATACCTCATTGTCGGTAAGTGAGCCCGGTTGACTGTAAGGCATGGACCGGCGGATATAATCAAACAAGGTTGTGGCATAAGGCCAGTAATTGCCAATCGCCTTAGGTCTGCTTTTTGCCAGGGTATCACTCACGAGCACAGGAGCAGGCAGCTTAATATTGGACAAATCTGTATCATTATTACCATGGCAAGCCATACATTTTAGCGTATAAATCGCTTTGCCTTTTACTGCATTTCCCTGTCCGGCAGGTAAACCTTTGCCATCTGGTCTTACATCAATATCCCATAGCGCAATTTCCTTTGCGGTTGCAGTTCGTCCGAAGCCATACCTGATGGAATGACCAGTGGTATCACTTCCTTTTAAAAGAAATGGCTGCTGTGCAGCGCAATACGCAAATGAAAGCAGGACCATCACGGCCGAAAGCGTCATCTTCTTTATTTTCATCTGTTGGTAAGTTATCAGGGGATAAATATAATAAAGACTACTAAATTTGTAGTATTTATTATCCTATTTATTTTTATCATTCAAAATCGCTGCAGCCTATAAAAAGAACTCATAAAAACTGCTTAAATCAAAGTATTCAAAAAAAAATAAAAATAATTCCTCATTGCGTGGGCTATTTTTTATTTTCCGACTCATATAAGTATAAAGCAGACAATGAAAAACGCTCAAAAAACATATTTTCTTGAAATATTAAAGAAATACAGGGAAGAAAAAGCCAGTTATGAAGAAATAAAGTTCTTAGAAGCATACTATAATGCATTCGAAGGGAACGAAGATCTCATTACCCATCAAAATGAGGCCGACTATGCCTATTTAAAAGCAACCATCAAAACCAATATCGACAGAAAAGTAAACCATCCAGATCCGGTAATTAAAACCATAAGCAACAAATGGTTCAAATTTGCCGCTGCAGCTGCAGTAATACTGATTCTTTCCATTCCCTTTTATCTTGTCACCTCTGATAAAAAGAAAGACCTGACCGCAGCGATAGATCACCACATTAAACCAGGCAGCAATAAAGCAGTTCTGACGCTTGCCAATGGCAGGCAAATTACGCTGAATGACGCCGTTAATGGTGAAATTGCCAGACAGTCCGGCATCAGTATTACCAAAACAGCCGACGGTCAGATCGTATACACAATTTCTGATTCCGGTGAGCGCAGTAATGCCAAAGATGGTGAACCTCTTAAAAATACGATTACCACCCCTAAAGGTGGACAATACCGGGTAATTCTTCCGGATGGCACCAATGTGTTTCTGAATGCTGCGTCTACATTAGTCTATCCTACCCTTTTTCAGAGCAGTGAACGTCTTGTATCACTTAACGGAGAAGCATATTTTGAGGTAACAAAGAATAAAGACAAGCCTTTTAAGGTTGCGTCCGGCGGGCAAACCGTAGAAGTGCTGGGTACGCATTTTAACATCAGTGCATATGAAGATGAAAATGTCATCAGGACTACCCTGCTGGAAGGTTCAGTAAAAGTATCTTCTCTAGCTGCATCGAGCGTGATCAGCCCGGGACAGCAGGCCATACTCAACAGGAAAAGCAATGACATCAGCACACACCCTGTCAATGCTGAAAAGGAAATCGCCTGGAAAGACGGCATGTTCTCCTTTGAAAAAGACGATATTAAATCCGTAATGCGTAGTATAGCGCGCTGGTACGATGTAGAGGTGAGCTATAAAGGCGATCTGTCTGATATCGAATTTACCGGAGAAATATTCAGGAACGCAAAGCTTTCTGAAATCTATAAAATCCTTGAACTCAACAACATTCATTTTGATGTTGAAGGCAAAAAAATCATTGTTTCTTACGACCAGGAAGCAATTAAAACCAATCAGCCCTAAAAAAAACCATGAACTAACTAACCGATTATTCACCACAAAAAGATTCTGATGATAAGAAAACTACAATAAACCGGGAACCACAAAAGAAATTGACTAAAAAAGCCGGAAGTATCTCACCACTTCCGGCTCCAAAAAAAGGTCAGCAGCCAGACGTAGAAAGCAGGCTGCCATTTATTCACTTAATTCTATTCCAAAAGTATGAAATTAACTTTTCTTTACAACCCCGTATGTGCAATATGGAGGGTAAAGTATAAAATCTTAGTAGTCATGAAATTAACTGCTATTTTAATGCTAATTGGCACCATGCATCTAGCAGCTGCCGGTTACTCGCAAATGGTTACCGTCTCAAGGAAAAACACGACGCTGGAGACTGTTCTTAAAGACATTAAGAAACAGACCGGGTACCTGTTCTTTTATAGCGGAAAAGTAAACCTCAACAAACAGAACTTAAATGTGGAACTGAAAAATGTTCCGTTGGAAGAAGCCCTGAAATCTTGTCTTGCAGATCAGAACCTGACCTATAACATCATTGACAAGACCATCGTGATCCGCAATACCCTGGTCAACCAGGCTGTCGACAGAGTCGGCAGCAGATTTATGGAAGTCACCGGAATGGTCATAGACAACGATACCAAAGACGGTATACCCGGTGTGAACATCTCCGTAAAGAACGACAAACTCCTGAGGGGGCAGACCAATCAGAACGGTGAATTCAGGATCATTGCCCAGATAGGAGATGTACTCATATTTACCTATATCGGCTACAAGCCCAAAGAAGTTAAGATCACCGACAACAGGGGGCTGATCGTTGCCCTCGAGCCCCAGGTCAATACCATTGAAAATGTCGTAGTGACCGGCTACCAGACCATTAAGAAGGAAAGTTTTACAGGCAATGCTGTCACCATCACCGGTGAGCAGCTAAAAAAAGTAAACCCTCAAAATTTACTGGCGAGTATCGGTGCCTATGACCCTTCCTTCAGAATCATCCAGAACAACATCGCTGGTTCCAATCCAAACAGGCTGCCGTCCATTAACGTAAGAGGCTCTTCAGCACTGCCAAGCGGTGACGGTGAAGTGCTCAGACGGGATGATTTTACCAGCGGCACCAATATGCCCGCATTCATCCTGGATGGCTATGAAGTCAATGTGCAAAAGGTATTTGACCTGGACGTCAACAGAATTGAAACCGTTACCCTGTTAAAAGATGCTGCCGCTACCGCCATCTACGGTTCACGCGCCGCCAATGGTGTGCTGGTCATCACCACCAGAGCCCCTAAGGAAGGAAAATTGAGGGTTGACTACAATTATGAACTCAATGTAACAGGCGCAGACCTTTCCGGCTACCAGGTACTCAATGCCAGGGAAAAAATGGCCTATGAGCTGCAGGCCGGACTATATGATGGTGGTCACGAACATCTTCCTCAGGACTATCTGGATGAATTGTATTACCACAACTACCAAAATGTGGTAGGTGGCGTCGATACCTATTGGTTATCTCAGCCGGTCCGCACTACCGCCGGACAAAAACACTCGGTAAATCTTGAAGGAGGCTCAGATGTCTTCCGCTATGGAGTAGACGTACGTTATCAGACAAGACCTGGTGTAATGAAAGGCTCTTCAAGAGATCAGTATTCGGGCGGAATGAACTTTATGTACAACAAGAATAAATTCCAGTTCAGGAACGAACTATCTGTGACACAGGTGAAAGCTACAGAATCCCCATACGGCGACTTCAAAAATTATGTAAGAATGAACCCTTACTACCCCATGATGGATGCTAATGGGCGGTATGTTCAGGTTATCGATGCCTGGAAGAAAGAGGACGGTTCATACAGTTATGTTTATAATCCGCTTTACGATGCCCAGCTCAGCAGTTTCAATAAAAACGGCTATACCGAGATCATCGATAACCTGTCGGCAGAACTGGAGGTCGCAAAAGATCTCAAATTAAGAGCGCAAATGAGTTTGACCAGCCGCTCACTCACCGACGACAAATTCCTGTCTCCATTGAACAGTAAATATTACGAATACGAAACTGACAAGATAGACGAAAAAGGAGAATACTATAGTGGTCAGCGAAAAGAGACCTTCTGGGACGGAAACGTCAGGATGAACTGGCTGAAACAATTGGGAGGCAGTTATTTTAACGTACTCGCATTGGTCAATGTCAGAAGCGAAGTCAAAGACGGCAAAGACTTTACCGCAATTGGCTTTGCCAATGACCGTTTCAGCAGCATTGGCTTTGCAAAAGGTTACGCCGAAGATGGCAAACCCAACAGCCAGTATGAACAATCCAGGCTATTCGGCTCGCTCCTTTCTGCCAACTACTCGTTTCAGAACAAATATCTTTTAGATGCAACTGTCCGTGTCGACGGTTCTTCCAAATTCGGGGTCAACAATAAACTGGCACCTTTCTGGTCAGTTGGTGCCGGCTGGAACCTGCACAATGAGGAATTCCTGAAAGGAAACCGCATCATCAGTCAGCTGCGTTTAAAAGCCACCACAGGACTTACCGGATCTGTTGAGTTTTCACCATACCTCTCCAGAACTACTTACCAGTACAATACCGGAAACTGGTATTCATCCGGGATCGGTGCAGTGGTCAACAACTACGGCAACCAGAACCTTTCCTGGCAAAAAACACGCATGACCGATTTCAGCATAGACCTTGGACTCTTTCAGGACAGACTGACCTTGTTGCCAAGGATCTACAGAAAATTCACCAAAGACATCCTGGCCGATATCACCCTTCCACCTTCTACAGGCTTTCTTTCCTACAAGGAAAACCTGGGTGACATGGAAAACAGAGGCGCGGAACTGGGCATCAGATGGGAAGCCATCAGACAGCAGGATTTCTCGGTCAACTTCAACGGCAGTTTTGTCTCCAACAGGAACAAGATCCTGAGGATATCCAATGCCCTGAAAAAATACGAAGACAAGGCCAATGAAGTCCAGTCTGAAGTGCCGACAAAAGATAAACCAGGCTTCAGGGGGATCCCACTATTGAGGTATAGAGAAGGACAATCCATCAATACCATTTACGGGGTGCCTTCACTGGGAATCGATCCTGAAAACGGGCGCGAAATTTACGTGAAACGCGACGGAACCCTTACCTACGATTATGACCTGAGGGACTATGTACCCATCGGAAACCCCGATCCAAAAGTAGAAGGATCATTTGGTGCTTCTTTCAGATATAAAAGATGGAACCTGTTTACCAATTTCAGAACCTATTTCGGCGGACAGACCTACAACCTGACACTGGTTCAGCGTGTGGAGAACGCAGATGCAAAGTACAACGTAGACAGGCGCGTATTTGAGGGAAAATGGAAACAATCCGGCGACCATGTTTTTTACAAAAACATTGCTGATATAGGTACCACAGAGGTAAATTCCAGGTTTATCCAGGACGACAACCTGCTCAACCTCGAGACCCTGCAGCTTTCCTACGATCTTGATCCGAAGATTGCCAAAAGGTTTTCGATGAGCAACCTCAACTTTACCATAACTGCGAATGACGTAGTGCGCTGGTCTTCCATCAAGGAAGAACGGGGAACTGACTATCCTTTTGCAAGAAGTATAACATTTGGAATCAGAGCCGGTTTTTAGGCTTGTCATTAAATATGATATTAAAACATAAGAATATGAACAAAACATTATTAATCGGTATGATCCTCCTCACAGGATTATTCAGTTCATGTGAAAAGTGGCTGAATGTAGAGCCGGAGTCAGAAATTGCTGAACCCGTGCTGTTCTCTACCGAGGCCGGATTTATGGAAGCCATCAATGGTGTCTACAACAAATCAAACACCGAAGAACTCTATGGTAAAGAACTGACCTTCGGTACTCCGGAAGCACTTGCACAGAATTACTCTATGCGGGACGATGGGCAGGACTACCGGCAGACTACCCTCTACAACTATAACCATGGCGAATTCATCAAGCGCAAAGACAAAATCTGGGCGGGTCTGTATTCTGCCATTGTAAACTGCAACCTCATCCTTTCAAATGTCGATGCCCGGAAAAACGTATTTACCGGTGTCAATTACCAGATCGTAAAAGGTGAAGCACTGGCTTTGAGGGCCTATATGCATTTTGACCTGCTGCGTCTTTTTGCACCCTCCTACCTGAGCGGCGCTACTGCGCAAGGCATTCCCTACGCCACCAGGTACACAAAAGACCCAACACCGATGAGCACAGTATCTGCTGTGATCGATTCCCTGGTCAGAGACCTGGAAGCCGCCAAACAACTTTTGGCTGTTGATCCGATCCGCAGCATCAACTACAAGGTAGGCTATCCAACGGTAAAAGACACCACCATCAGCACAGAAGAAAAGTCACCTGTACTCTTCCTTCAAAACAGAAGACACCGTCTGAATTACTTTGCCGTTTGCGGAACCCTGGCACGTGTCTATCTCTACAAAAATGACAAGGCCAATGCCCTCCTCAATGCCAAAGAAGTGATCGATTCAAAGAAGTTCCCATGGACTGCAAAGGAAGACTTCGAAGCATTTGATGAAGCCAAAAAAGACAGAATTCTGTATAAAGAACTGGTGTTTGGCTGGTACATCCCTTCCATGGCCAAAAACATCAAAGAAAAATGGTTTCAACCGGGTACAAACGGCCTGCACCTCATTACTGATGCCGGCGACTATATCTATGAGAAGTTAACGGCTGGTGCATTTGATGCACGCTACAAGTACTTCCTTTCAAAAAGCTCCACACAAAGTTCGACCTTTTTTGAAATTGTAAAATACCGCAGAAATTCCATCGATCAGGGGACTAACTCCAATCTGCACTACCTGATGGCTCCCGGCATCCGTCTCAGTGAGATGTATTATATCGCCGCAGAAGCAAGTTTCCAGAGCAGTCCGGTTACTGCCTACGCCTATCTGAACCAGGTGCGTCTGCAAAGACAGATAGAGGACAAACTTCCTTTAGGAAATGAAGAGGAATTCCTCAAAGAGCTGATCAAAGACGCACGCAAGGAAACCCTGGCAGAGGGCCAGTTATTTTATATGTACAAAAGGCTGAACCGCGGTATTGTCGGACAAACCGGAGCAATCATTCCGGCCTCCAACAAAATCTTTGTCCTGCCCCTGCCAAACGATGAGATCGTTTATGGAGGCAGATAAATCAATATATCATTCACCCATCATGATAAAGCAATTTATGAAACCACATATCATCATATTATTCGCCATCCTCTGCCTTACTTCCTGTAAGCGGGCAAATGAGATGCTCTTCGACCATGCGGCCAGCGTCTATTTTGATACCCGGGACGGCGACCGGGACAGCATCCTGCGGACCTTTGCCTATACACCAACCCGTGCGCAGGATACCGTATGGATACCTGTACGCCTGCTGGGCATCAGAACAGACCAGGCCAGGACCTTTACCGCAAGAATAGAAACAGATTCTTCAACAGCAATTCCGGAACTCCACTACGAAGCACTGAAACCCAGCTATACCATCGGGGCCAACAGAGGCGGTGCAGATCTTCCGCTGATCATTTACAACAAAGATAAGGAACTCGAAAACCGCTCCGTATCGGTCATGATCAAGCTGACGGCAACAACTGATCTGGGGATAGAAAACCCATACCTGATTAAGGCCAAAGTGGTTTTTTCTGCCAAACTGGAAAAACCGGACTGGTGGGATACCTGGCCGCTGCCACCCTATTCCCGCACCAAGCATGAACTTTTCTTTCTGGTTACCGGACAAACCTCGATGACCAAGGAAGGACTTGACGCACCTAAGAATTTATATTATGTAGGTCTGCTCAACACCATGCTCAGCAATCCTTTCAACTGGGTCACCAAAAATCCCCTGAAAAAGTATGTCATAGAAGAAGTAACCGCAGGAAATACGGACTTGTATTATTTCTACAATACCGGCAATCCGGCCAAGAAAACCCTGCTCAGGAAAAATGTACAGAATGGTAAATACTACTTTATAGATGAAAACGGCAATGAAGTCATTTAACAAAATAAACATGGAGATTAAAAAAATAGCCGGCCTGCTCCTCCTGCTTGCAGCACTGTTTTCTGCCTGTCATAAAGATCTGGGTCATTACGACATCGACATACCGGCCGAGCCTCAGGTCACTACACTGGATTCCGTATACACCGCAGTTGTTGGTGACAGTCTGATCATTGATCCGGGAGTCATCGCTCCCCCTGGTGCAAATCTGGAAATGTCATGGAAGATCAGCGTGATGATCGGCGACGACATCACTTATGTGGGGCCTAAAATGAAAGTCATTTTCGGACTTGCGGCACAACGTTATGGTGCCACGCTCACCGTCTACAACAAGACCAACGGCATGAAGTACTTCCACAAATTCGCCATAAAAGGGGCTACGGATTTCGAAAAAGGAACCACCGTTTTAAGTATCGAAAATGGAGTCACCCAATTCTCCTTCATCAAACCGGATGGCACCATGCAGGCCCGCTTATATCATGCCATGCAAGGAAAAGACCTGCCGCCAAATCCTCAGAGCCTGTTCTTTCTGAGAAACAAATTCACCGGCGGCGTCATGCTCGGCTACTGGATCATCACCAAAAATGGCGGCGTCAGGCTTGAGCCCAACACCATGCAGGAACATGACCGCTACCCTAACCAATTGAAAGATAACTTTTTTACCACACCGGATGATCTCGAAGTGGGTTCATTTGTAGAACACCCGCAGGGGGTACTGATGGGCATTGCCAACGGCAAATTCTATGGCGGTACCACCAGTACCTGGGACCAGGCCGGTACCTACGGCATGTTTGGCCTACCCGCAGAAGGAGACTATGAACTGGCACCTTCCTTTGTCATGGCCATCACCGATCCGGGAACCTACTTTATCGCTTTTGACAAGAACCGCAAACAGTTTCTCAGGCTGAACCTTTACGGCAACCCATCCTTTTTCGGCACACAATATTCTGTAGAAGGCGCTGAAATTTTCAATCCGCTGAATGTAGGCATGGACCTGATCAAACTCGTACAACTGAACAATGCCGACTGCTATTCCTTCATGAGAAATGGTACAGAGGGTAAACTTTACGAACTCAAGTTCAATGTCAAATTTACCGGTCCGTTTACCTTCACTGCCCAGCACAAACGTGAATTCAAACGTCCTGAACTCATCACTTCGGATACCAAATGGCAGGGAGCAAAGAACGGGGTGATCTACTTTTCCTCAGGCGGAAAAGTATTCCGGTACAACCCGATCAATGAAGAATTCAAGGAACTGGCTACCAGTTTTGGAGGCACCGCCATTACCATGCTAAAACTCTCGGAAGACGAAGAGACTCTAATGGTAGGTACGGAAGGCACCATCTGGTTCACCAATATCAAAACCGGAGAAAACGGCTCATTCCTCAAAAAGATCGAAGACATTCCAGGCTCACCTGTGGACATGGTTATCAGAACAAACTAATTATTATAACAACATATGAAACTAAGCTTATTGATACTTGCTGCCCTGGTTCCTGCCATCGCAGCCGCACAAACGCCCAACTTTACCATCAGCGGTAAAATCGGCAACTTTAACAAACCCGCAAAGATCTACCTGGACTACAGTGCAGACGGTTCCGGAAAGTCAGATTCCTGCGAACTCGTAAACGGCCGTTTCAAATTTACGGGATACATCGCCAACATCGCTTCGGCACGCATGACGCTTTCGCGCGAGGGCATCAGAGACAAAGAAATCTACGGTGCCGGTGGTCTGGGTGATGTCATTTATCCGAATTTCGGAAAAGAAAACATCCTCATCAATTCCGCGGACTCCCTATACAACGCCAAATGGACAGGCTCTAAAGTATATGACGAGTCGATCGCCTTTATAAAGGCAGTAGGTCCACCGGTGATGACCATACATCACAACGCCAATGCTACACTGACCCGGGCTACTCCGGAGCAGAAAAACGACACCTTGTTTTTCAAGGCACTGGACAAAAAGGTAACTGCTATGCAGGCTTCGAGGAGGGCAGCTATTTTAACATTTGCGGCGAAGAATCCGAACTCCTATTTTGCCATGCACAGCTTATCTGAAGCCAACTACGGCACCAAACCGGAAGTGATCCTGGCTGCCTTCAACAAGATGAGCGAAAAGCTTCGTCTTTCGTATGACGGGCAAAGCCTTTACAAAATGCTCAGTGCAGATAAAGTTACCGCTCTTGGTGCCACTGCACCAAACTTCACACAAAACGATGTGGATGGTAAGCCGGTATCGCTGTCGGACTACAAGGGCAAATATGTGCTGGTAGAATTCTGGGCCAGCTGGTGCTCGCCCTGCCGTGCCGAAAGCCCGAATCTTCTGAAGCAATATGCCGCCTTTAAAGAAAAAGGCTTTGAAATATTAGGCGTTTCTGTAGACAGCGATAAGGGTAAATGGCTGGACGCGATCAAAAAAGACGGCCTGACCTGGACACAGGTATCTGATCTGAAAGGCTGGGAAAGTGAAGCCCGCAAGGTTTATGGCATCTCGGGTGTTCCGGCAAACTTCCTGGTGAGCCCGGAAGGTAAAATTGTAGGCGCACATCTCATTGGAGAGAAGTTAAATAAAAAACTGGCTGAGCTGATGCCGGATTAATGTAAACAACAATCCGGCGGTCAGAATTTTGGTGCTGACCGCCGGATTGCAAAGAAGCCGCCCAAGGGCGGCTTCTTTGTTTTTTAAGGAACTAATGAATAAGACCATTAGGATACATTTCTATTCTTTTCACCCTGTGAAAACCCCAGCCATTGGCCGAACTAATGCTTGTTTCAAACACAACATTCTTTGTTTTATAATCGATCTCCACAACTTTACCGCCCGAGCCAGAACTATTTGGCACACCGTAACCAGGAGAAAAAAGGATGTGATCTTTGCCCGGCAAATATTTCACAGACGAAACGATTCTTGAGAAAGTCTCTGCTCCCCGCTCCTTACCATAAGCCCAGACTTGTTGTACGGTCAGATCAGCTGAATTGATCTTATATATTACTGCTCTGCTGTAGTGAACAGGCTGTGAACCATCAAAGTTCCTGCTATCGCCATTATCAAACAACAATACATTGCCATTAGGCATAATCTGAGGTGAATGCTGATACCAGTTCCATTCAAAATCAGCATGATTCGCTGTGCCTTCAAGAACAGCGTTGTCTGAGATTACTTTTGCTGTGGCATCCAGCGGTTTCAGTAAAAACTGGTTAAGATCTTCTCCCCTGCGGTTCTTTCCCCAGCCTCTGTGAGGCCCGAGTATCCATTTTACATGGTTGTCATTGCTGAGTTTAATAATCCCCTGAGTCCTGCCAGATATAATAATCGAATTATCGGCCGGATCATAAACGACCGCATTCACATGTACCCAATCATTGGAATCATTGGTGAGGGCAGTCCGGTATTCGTCCAGAGATTCCCTCAGGTCCCAGGTATTCACAATCTGGCCACCGGAGCGGTTTATTTCGATGATAAAATCTTCAATCGTAGAGCCGCCATTGGTATGCGTACTCCCCGGTTTGCTTACCGAGATCAGGAAATTACCATTCGGTTTTTCAAATACATCATGATGAAAAACGTATCCTCCCAATGACCAGGTACGGATGATCTTGCCCAAAATATCCACTTCATAAATTTTCCCTGAGGACTGATCGGCAAAGTAATAATTGCCATTCGCTAACCTGGATATCCCGCAATCATAGAATAAATTTTTCAGATCAGGATTATTTTTAAAATCAAGATACCACCTGATATCTCCAAAACTATCTATGATGTAGGGGGTTTGCGGCGGATTGGAAAATCCACTGAAACTGCTGACTAAATTAACGCCGCTTTCCATAGCCGTGCGGTTGGCCTGATCTACATGAATGTAGTTGGGCATATTGGCAGGTAACGCACCTGTTTGTATGCTGATCGTACTTTTGGCCTTGTTCTGCTTTGCATCTGTCACTACAATATCAACTATATTGGTATAATTGGGGTACAGGCCGATAACAGGTATGGAGTGGGTAGTACTGCTGTCGGTAAATTTCTGCGTGATGTTGGAGGTTTCGCCATTTTTCCCTTTCACTACAATTTCGGTATGTCCGGTTATCTGTGTTTTAAAGTTTACCCGTGCAGAAAGCGGTGCATTACCGGTTGGATTCAATTTTATCGAATCTGCGGGGATCGTAAATTCAACGGTGACCGGATCAGGTTCTTTGGGCACTTCTTGTTCTTTTTCTTGCTTATCTTTACTGCAACCGAGTAAAAACAACAGAAGGCACAAAGCCGGCAGGTTCTTTTTCATAAAATTCAGACTGGTTATATTGGTTAGTCTAATGTACTAATAATCAGGATTATTTTATTGATATCTCAGCACTCTGACTTTAGCATTATCTTATCCCTCTTTGTGGCTTTTGGTTTCGATATCCGTATAAATTCAGTTTGTTACCAAAAGATATTGGAGAAGTCTTTTCGAGATCATCAGTCAATCCTTACAAGGTCCGGCGGACCATCCAAGGATCATCCAACCATTGAGCAAGGATTAAGAAGAACCCTAGAGGATAAGGTTGCAGGTACTTCGCAGAATAAACAGAATGTATACTCAACTGCACACTTATAACGATATTATTTCTAAATATCCTGCACAACAACTTCTCCCAGATACTGATTGTCTTTTCCGCTTATAGCTTAGTGAACTCAACATCCCGGCGTCATACTGAACTTCATCAATGCGGAAACTTTATCAATAAGTACCCTTATCTCAGATTCCTCAATTTTAAAATCTATGGCATATCTTGCGTTGCTGTAGCTTTTAACGAGTTTATCGAAGATGTTCTGATCTTCGGTCTTAAGAATTTTATCAGCCGCATGGTCAGGAATAAATAGTTTGTACGGTTGCTCTGAGAAACACCGGCACAGCATGAGTAAGCGATGAAGATTGTGAATGTCGCATCTGTAATCCATGTGTAACCCAATCAGTGCGATACAGCATTGTTCTACTGTCTGATGCAACATGAAGGCACAGATATTGTATTTCCTCGTCTCAAAGCATTCCATCGCTCCGTTTAAAAAACCTTCTGCTCTTGAGATGCCATTATCGAATCTTTGCCTGTTTCTTTCATGATAGCCAATCGAAGCCGAGTATTTGGCAGTCAGCATGCTGGCCGTAAAATGCTTATTATAAAGCAATTTACCTGCACTGAGTACAATAGCGAAGAACCTGTTGCCTTCAGTAATTGATTTATCAATGCTTTCCTTACCATGAACGAGCATTATTATTTTACCGGATTGATAATGGGCATTGGCAAAGTCCTGAACGGCGCTTTCAATCCTGGAAATGCTTTCCGTTACCATCAATAGCCAATAGTCACAATTATTGGTTTCGATTTGATCCATAAAACAACCTTCAATATTTCTTGACTCCTGATGTTTATGAAAACAGTAGATCTGTAATGGATCGTATTTGGCTACGAGTCTTTGAAGGAGGTAACTAAGGTCTTTTATTGGAATGTGTGTTTTTAGCGTTTGCTGCATATGGTCAATTATTATTATCGGAAGAGATATTATAATTGAACTTTGGAAGGTGGTATTTCAGTTTGATTTTTGTTTGATTTGTCTATTCAGAATGAAACGATCAGTAGCTCAAATGATATCACCAGATGAAGTGATGTCAGCAGATGAAATGATCATTTGAAACGATCAGTAGTTGAAATGATCAGTAGTTGAAATGATCAGTAAAAATGCAAAAACGCGGGTACCTACCTAAACGTCCTGCGGGGTACTGGTATACCTTGAACAACGAATAGATAGGCCCACGTCGTTACACGTGAGCACTCTTCACCTATCTCTGTTGTTCTATTTAAATTACCAGTTTTCGCAGAACAAAGCTCTTGGTGCTAAATGCTTCAATATTTTTGAAGATCTCGCAAAATTATAACAATAACTCCTTACATATCTGTTTTTAAAATTTATATCTGCTTGCATCGGGGAATATCAGCTTGTCTGATACCTTCTCCCGACCCGACTAATATATACCAAACCCGGTCAAACCGCCAAGCTTTTGCCCAATAATAGTTTTTGGATTAAATCTCAAAATATTGATATAATCAACTGAAAATCAGATTATTCTATACTAAACACTAAATTACAAATCCTGTATTATCATGATATTACGGGATTTAAATCCAATATTAGTATGATTTTTTTCCAAAAATAGATTTCTAAATAACCTTAAGGTTTACCTTTTAAAGGAGGAGGAGTGTAGGCTCCCACTACCCTTTGGTAATAACTGTTTGATGCCAGCATGAGACAATTTGGAAAGACAAGTTAGTTAACGCTCACATAAAACACACATTATTCACAAATAGACCACAAAAAGGTATCTTTTTGTGGTCTATTTGTGAGCAAGCAGTGGACAAAGTGTGACTGAACTACGGTGGCTTCAGATTGGATGTGTTCTTACGATAATCTTATATTACATCTTTTAGATAGAATCTCAGATATTGACAAAACAACTGATTGAAGTTTTTTAATCTAAAGTTTGCATCTCAATTCGGGTATTTTATGCCGTTTCCATTCATTAGTAAAAATCCTCTTATATTGATGTGGATTACTCGAACAGTAATAATAGTACACTCTTCTTTTACTATAGTAATTCGCATCTTCAGGAAATGTGATTATACCACCCTCATCATCTTGAAATACATGATACTTCTCTAATACATTAAGAGTTTCCTGTGTCAAAGGATAATCCGGGTCCCACCATAAATAAAGCTTTTGATTGATTTCCATAAATCGACTAGGTATAATTGTACTTTTCAATCCTACTTTGACATTAGCTGATAGAAGAACTTTTTTAAAGTTCGGAAATATGTCAACAGCCTGCATACCCTGATATTTCTCCCCCTTGATTGTTTCTATTTCACCTGCACTATCTTTCTTAACAACCCTTTTATAAACCTCAGGATGAAAAGTAACCTGAAATACAGAATCTTTTTTATGAAACCTCCGCGTTTTTGAAAAGTCCATAATGGCATTGTGGATGGCGCTAGTTGAACTCATTTGCCGCTTTAGAAATAAGGCGCAACCTTGTAATAGCACTAAAAATGCAGGTATAAAAAAGAGCGTTTTTATTTTCATTGTATCCGTTAAAGATATTCCATTTTCAATTAAAGACATCCCCTCCTATTCAAAATCAATAAGATTGAATACTTCCCTTTACTCTAATATCAGAGTTCCCATGAATATATGTTGGATAATGACTGGAATATTCTACATAACTATAATCAACATATCGCACTACTCTTGCATTTTTATGATTCCAGAATTCTTTGTCATAACTAAAGGAAGATACAGGCAGGTAAGATATTCAAAATTTCAACAATTAATTTGAATATTGCTTAAGCACCTTAGTTTCAATATCATTATCAGGCCAAATTACTATTTTATAAAAACTTGGCCCTTCATCCTCGTCTATATTTGAATTATACAGATTTGAGGAATATACGATTACTCCATAAGATCCAGGTTCTAGCTTGAGTTCCAATTCCACGTTATAAAATGGACAATCCAATACTTGCAATACTCCAGAAGACAAATTCATTCCTGACTTGATCACATGATCGTACTTAGCTAAATCCTCTAATTCCGGTTTAGATTTCAATATACTTAAACTGCCTTTTACGTTGCCGTAAGTTTCGATTCCAATAGCCAAAAACCCTTCCGCAACTGCCAGCCTTGCTTTAAACTCTTCGTTTGACCATAAAGTGCGATCATTACCAACTGCACTTTTATCGCTTAAATAGAATTGATTATGACCGGTACCAAAATCTAATTTATAGTTCATACGTTTTGTTTTATGAGTATTACAGTTTATTAAAAAGAAACAGGACATGAAAAAGTAAAGGAATGTATTTCTCATTTTCTGTAAATTAGTTTTCATTTGATTTTTAGGACGTGGGAGGTGTAGAGTCGCTGTACTTATCAAAGTTATTAAAAAGCGTTGGATCCATAATTAAAATATTGAAAATTCTCAATAAAACTGGAGAAAGTTGTGGATTAGTGACACGTATAGGTGCCGGAAATGGAACCGGTAATGTTACAGGATCTAATTTCCTACTTGGATTTTCACTATCATCCTCTGGAACAACGAGAAAAGCCTCGCCGTCATTCATTTTACTATATAAAGCACTGAGATCCCCACCTTGTATTTGATTCTCTTTCGCGTCGACATATGCCACATTCGATCCTGCACCTCCTTCTCTTGTAGAGGCATATGGATATTCATCCCTTTGAATCGACCTTCCTTTAGTAGGGATATTTTTTAATGCCTCTCTTCGCCGAGATTCTCTAGCAGCCTTATCTTTATCATAATGCAAGATTGGCCTATGTCCCATATTTATAGAATTGATAGTATGATAATAAATCTGCTCTGTTCTCGACTTAAGTACTCTATGAATTCTCATATAAGGGTTGCTGCGAATGGCACCATATAGAGTTATCATTTCCGCACCAGTATACAGAGTTCCAGTGGCAGTACTTGTTACGGCTTTTCCATCTGGATCAATAAAACGAAGGGGATTATCAAGAACGTAATTGTAAGGCGACCACCGGCTGTATTTTTCAGCTAGCGGATCCACTGCATTCCACCTCCCTATTACCGGATCATAAAATCTTGCCCCATAATCGAACATCTTCTCCTGATCCTGCTTCTCTTTTCCGTTATACTGGTATTTATTTTCCATAGAAGGAACAGGAGAGGCAGTAATTCCTAAACCAAAAGCATAGTAATCCGTTTCCTGAATCTTGGTTGCCACACCATTAAAAATGTTAAAGAACACTCGTCCATTACCAAGATGATCTGACAAAGTATATTCATAAGAATAAACCGGATCAGCTCCGCTTCCATTCTTAATCACCCTACCGGCTTCCGTTTGGGCAAAAGAGAAAACGCCTCCTTCATAATGGACACCACTTATGTAATCATTATTAACAATGCTTCCAACAATCTTTCTTAGCTTATTTCCCTGTGAAGAATAAGTATAAGTGATCGTATTGGCTCCAAAAGTCATTGAAGCCGGAAGATTGATGTGGTTGTAATTGATGGCACCAAGATTATTGCCGGTATTAACTGTATTACTCCTTGAGCTCAAATTTCCATTACCATCATAAGTATAACTGGTAGTACCTGCCAATTGAAATTGTGAATCTGTATTGGCATTAGTATCTAAAACAGAACTGAGTTTATTGCCCCCGGTATAAGTATACTTAAGCTGATCAACCAGCGAGCTACTCAACTTGCGTTGCATTCTGGTAATGTTGCCCATCACATCATAACCTATCAATTCATTATTACCCGAACTGGAAATAGCTGTTTTTAATCTGTTTAAATGATCATAGGTATAGTCATAGTATTTATTCCCCGCCCATTCCTGCCTGCTTATATTTCCATTATATTGCGGAATTACGCCAACTATCTCCTCCTGATATTTTAAGCTTTGAGCGAATAAAGGAGCACTTTGCGTTTTAAGCCAGCCACGCTCATTATAAGTATAGGAAATATCCTGAGCGAAGCTGCTACCCTGATTTACACTATGTAATCTTTTACGCAGCAGTTGACCGATTTCATTATATTCATTTCTCGCAAGCAGCACTGGTGTATTTGCCAGTGTAGCACTGGTACTTCCAGTCGTCTGATAAGTATCTATTTTCCTGCCTTGAGGATCATAAGTATATTCATTCTTTACAAACAGGCTCTCGACTGCTCCAACATAATGTTTTCTTACACTAACAGTAAGTGATCCGGAAAAATTATAGGTATTGCTGATTTCATCGTAATTGCCTGGACTGCTTACCGCACCTTTAAAATGCTGCTGAACCGTCCTTACCAATTGGGTATTATCATCATAATAATTTACTGTCCATAGATAATTAGAGGTACCCACTATATTGACCTTACTCACAGTGGCCAATCCTCTTGTCATTTTCGTGAAGTTACCGGATTGATTGTAGGCTGTCTCAGTCGGCAACCCCGGAATACTATAATCATCATAATAATTCAAGGAGAGAATAGTAGCAACGCTAGCTGGAAATGCAATTGAAGTATAACCATTCCCCGTAGAAATTCTGGATTCCCACTGGGTACTTACCGCATCTGCCAATGCCTGAACCGCAGACAGGTAATTGGTATTCGCTACGCTGCCCGTATGTGTATAAATTCCTGTTAATATAGGTCTGGATAATACATCATACTTAGTAATGGTCCATTGCTGAGGTGCTTTCCCTCTCTGAACGCTATCCTGAGTCATTATTGGCTGATCCATTTGATTATACACGGTATACTCCCAGCCTTTACCAGGAAGTTTTTTTGCTGTCATACGTTGTCTGCCGTCATATTTATACTGGTAGCAGTAATTATCAAGGCTTGTCTGAGCTATGGCAACATTCCGGTCAGCATTAACTGCGGGTGGCAATACAAAAGATAAATTCCCAAAATCATCGTAAACATAATAAGTTGACAAGGTATCTAACGCAGCCCCATTTTGGTTATAACTCCGTTTTAATACAACGTTCCCATCTCTGTTTTTACATTCCAGAACCGAACCCGCCAAGCCGCCAGAAGAACTATTGTTTTCATCTCTCATTAGTACTCTCGTCAGCGCGTCCATGGAATAAACCTCAGTGTTATTGAGTCTTGTTAGTGTTCGGGCACCAGTTGTATTGTTAATCGCAACTTTGTATAGTGCTTCTTTACGGACAGGATCATAATTCCAGTTAATGGTATGTCCTTTATTAGGACTGATCGATGTGCTTAGCTGCCAATGATCTCCAGGGGCTCCCTGCTCAAGTACCCTATCCATTGCCGTTTCCTCAAAACGGGTATCAGAAAATGGATAATCAGTGTGTGCAACATTTGGACCCGCATTGTAAAAATAAGCCTGATCGTAACTGATAGGTCTTACGTATCCAAGTTCTCCGACTTTTGTATATGGAAGATATTTCCTGGGTTCTCTGCCCATATCATCATAATTTCTATGCTGTAATACGCTGTTCAGACCAGGACTTGCCTTTACTGCAACTGTTCCTACAGGCCTGCCCCAACCGTCAACATATTCTATAGTCGTATTTACATGGGTATTAAGGTTAGTAGAGTCGGATGGATTTGTTATCCCAGCCTGCTTTACGTCGTGAGTAATGATATAATTGTAGTTTTTATTTACATAATATTCATTTCGTTTAGTACCACTTGTATCACTAATATAAGCACTAAAGGTTGCCCCTGGCGAAATGCTAAAGCCATTTGTGAATGTGATACTGCCTGTAGCAGTTATTTCCTTCTGATTACCATAAGAACTTACAGTTACAGTTTTCTGAGCAATCACTAAATGAGTGCCAGATAATATCATAAAAAAAAGAATTAGAAACTTTTTCATCGTTATCTTTTTAAATAGAAATTCAATCTATTGTCTGTACTTTTTACCCAGGTTGTAATCATAGGCTTTTACTATGTTACCGTCCTGATCTTTGACATATTTCGTACGCTGCTCATTGTCATACTCATAGGTTACCGATTTACCTTTTGAATCCAATGAGCTTATCAGTCCAATCCCCGGGTTATAGTTAAATGTCTGCATCATTGCATCAGCAGGACAAAACCGCAGTTCATCTATATAGCCTGTTCCTGAAATGATCATATTACCAGAAGCAACTACCTCTCTTTCTGCAAAGCTCCAGTTACCTACTGTTCGTTTTACGATTTCCGGTCCAACTGTTCCTCCGCTTATGATAACCGAAGACCCATACTTAAGCCAATACGACACTAAATACTTCTTCCCGGTTGTGGTGTATGTTTTAGTAATCGATCCGCTTGCCAGCGGATATACATGATCCTGAGCCGGAGAGGTGTCGTCCAATATGTTACTGCCACTGAAGATCCAACCTCCCTTATCTGAGCGCTCAAAATTTGTAAAGGCAACATCATTTATAGTTTGAGCATTTACGATTTCTGCTATTGGATATTGCTGATCATATCCCCAGACCAGTGCTGTCTTTGGACCTTTAAGATTAGTGTAAAGAATAGGATTACCCATATTGTCATAGGTCAGATAACTGCTTTCAAGTTTATACTTGCTATCTGCTTCAGTTGTATTGCTTTCAGCAACCAATTTCCCTTCTGTATTAAATCCAAAAATATCACTGTTCACTACCAGTCCGGAGGAACTCATGAAAGTATTCAGTACCCCCCCAAGAATCTTATAAGAACCGTCTTTTTTGACCATCGACAATTGTTCTACAGGTGTCTTCCTCATATTGGCGTCCCGTAACAGATTAACCCCCGGGACAGTATTCTGTAAAAAATCATGAGCGTACTTTATTCTTGTTGCCGTGCTGTCACTATTTGAATTAAAGGAAGTGATCATAGTTGGCTGCATATGCGCTTTATTAGCATAGGCATACTTAGTTGTGTTCACAATATTGTCAACGTAAATGGTATTAAATGTGGTTGTAGTTGTGCTCGTTAGCTTATATACATTAGAGTAAGCAGAAAGTTCCTCAGAAAAACCATAATACTTGCCCTGATAATAACTATCTGCAAACTCTGGTCCTGAATCTTTATAACCCAAAGGATCCATATTTGGAATCGTAGCAATCTGAACGCATTCAAAGGTATAATTGCCACCATTATTTGTAGAACTACATACCGTAAATGTAGTGGTATACTGACCTATTTTAGTACCCTTTACTCCGCCAAAAAATGAATAAAATTTTGGTGTGGTAGACGGGGCACGGAATTCAGAGTAGCCATTTTTAGTTATTCGGGCCTTTGTATTACCCAACCGCGTACCATTAAATTCTATAATTTCCTCAGGAACCCCAACAGGTCTGTCACGTTTAATACCCATATTGGTATAAAACTCTACGAAATTAAGTTGCTCTATACTTGACGGAGTCGGAAAATTCCAATTTCCAACCTCTATTTCACCATTGTAATAATAAGTAGTCTGATGTTTTATATTTGGCCCGCTGTATGTGCTTTCTGTAACAGAAGGATAATAAGCCGCACTCCCTTTGTGTAATGCCAAATCATTCAAAGGATGAGACAAAACCTGCAAATTTTCCTTATAGGTTGTACTATAATTGAACACATAATTACAAACTACACTGGTAACTACTCCAGGAATGTTTACGACTCCAAATCCAATCTCTGTTCTTTCCGGATTCAGTGCAGTACCCACACCATAGGTAAAACCTTTTTTCGAGAGTAGCTGACCGGAAAACATAGCGCCATCTATTCGTGTTATGGACTTAATACGGATGCCTCCTCCCAGATAAACTTTAGTATAATTGTATCCGGCATCATTTGTACCAATAATCTGATATTTATTGGGTTCGTATTCATATTCAACGACTTCCCCTGTAGGAGAGGTAACGCTGGTTAATGTCCCCTTAAGCATCTCATTAAAATTAGTGCTTCTGTCTGCAAACCCAACATTGCTACTAATAAAATCTCCGGGAGTGTTATAGAATATTTTAGCTTCTGACCGGCGATAATTAAATGACACAGGTTTAGCACCTGGATACTCTTTAAAACAAGACATTAGGTGAGGAATGTCTCTTAGATTAATCAGACTATCAGGATTTTCAATCAGTGTCTTGTTTGTTGTTTTCCCATTAAAGAAACCCCATCTATCCTGCGCTTTACTACCTATATCAGGACGAACAGGTAATTTTCCCATATCCCCGGCAAATAAGGCCCCGTGATATTTAAACTTCCACTTACCTACCTTAGCACTTGCAGCATCAAATACATCGATATACTCCAGATAATGCCCATATTGTACATCCGGATCATAATTGAACTGATAATGCTTAAGCCATTTATAATTACCATTGATATCCTTTTGATAAACAGTGACTTTTGTTAAGACATCTCTTCCCAACACATCAACAGGATTGTATTCAAACTCAACTTTTCCATTCGAATAAGTAATTCTTTTTAATCTTGAATGCCTTAAAGTTTCTACCTTGGTCTGACCAATTACTGGCTCAGATATAAAATAATATTTCCCATTTGCATCCCCCCATGTATTATCGGCTTTATATATCATTTGCCTGTTCAATCCTAACATCTCAGTGGTGGTTATCCTGTCCTTAGCATATATGCCGAAACTAGAATTTATGGACATGGTATCCTGGTATTCGAACTTAACAGTATCCCGGGTTTTATTGGAAGTAATCATCGTAAGATTGTAATCAGAAGTTACCGTTCTTACATCCTGCCCCCACTGCTGAGCTTCATCAATTTCTTCCAATTCGTGTGTACCTGCTCTTTCCCTGTAAAACTTTCTTTTCCGAATGATATTTAAGTCACCATTAGTAAAAGCATGAACCAATCCATCTCCGGTAGTTATCTTTCTGGTTTCCGGATCATATTTAAATGTCGGATCATAAGGGAAGGTAAGACCTCCTTCAGTAAATCTGCCTCCCCCACCTGGTACAGTATAACTGTAAGTATCGTAAGCATAATCGATCGTGCCATTCATTACCCCCATAAGCGTATTCCTGTCATTCGGATTCATATCTGCATTCAGATTAATTGGACTCGTCGATTTTATTCCCGGAGAACTGTTATTGTCTATAAGACCATTCACTTGCCTATTTATCTTTCCACCTGCATTAAGCTCCCAACCCATACCAGGTGCTCCTGCCTCCTGCCCAATTTTTATTCCGAGCGCACTGTAGCTTATAGAAATCGGCACGGTTATATCATGAGCCTTAATTTCATAAAGAGGTATATTTATATTTACCGTTCCCGTGCTGCGTTCAACATTATCAAGTCCATAATTTGTACTGAAATTTCCAATTTTAGGTGCTTCACCTATTTGACCACCTGCTCTTTTATTGTAGGTCACCTGCGCTATAGTATGAGAAACACAAAGCAGGCAAAGGGCGGTCATTAAAACCATTTGCTTACTGTTTTTCAATGAAATTTTATAAAAGCTCATCATAATTAAATTGTTAGTAGTTAGATATGATAATTACTTGTTAGCCGATTTTTTCAACTCCTTCATTTCACCTTCCAGCTTTTCGATCTTTCCGTTCTGCTCTATCAAATGCAGCGTCAGCTCCTCTATCTTCTGCAGCAGCTTCTTATTCATCTCCCCCAGCTCAACACCATTAGCCTGCACTTCCGCAGCAGATGGAATACCCGGTAAATGACCTTTTTCTTTAATATGATTTGCTATTTCTGAAAGCGACGGCAGTTTATAGTCTTTTGCAAAGACAAAGTCCGCCCAACCGGTCATCTCCACTTTGATCTCCTGTGCCAGGATCTTACCTTTTACTGATAGCTTCTCAGTTGGGGTTGTTGTTCCTATTCCCAGATTTCCATTTTTATCAAGGCGCATACCTTCAATCGCATCGTCTCCACCTGCGCTTGTGGCAAAGATCAGGTCTGATGGAACTCCTTGCGCTGTAGGCGCCCCGTTTACCTGAGTGACGATATAAGTGCTTCTTTTAAATCCTGTACTATTATATCCCCAACCTTCTATTCCCATGATATAATCGCCATTCAGTAAAGCAGAAGGTGCTCCCTGAGTTCCTTTCGCCCGTCTAAACTGCAAAGTAGATGCGCCAAAATTACTAGCGTAATGGTCTAGTCTTACTTCCGGCAGTGTAGTAGAATTGCCCACTACGTTTAAAAAGGCCGTAGGGGTCATAGTTCCTATACCAAACTTATCATCGTTTGACACAAAAAATGAAAACAAATTGTTTGTGCGATTAAATAAACCAAATCCGGATGTTTGAGGATATAATTCCCAGGTGTTACCGCTTCCTCCGCTGGTCGCGAACTGCAGATTATTTGATCCGTCATAATTACCCGCAAATAAAGCACTGCCAACCAAATGCAGTTTTCTGCTGGGACTTGTTGTACCTATACCAACATTACCTGTTAACACAGTATTCTGTCCAAAAGAGAAATTAAAAAGGCCCAGTAAGGCAAGAATTAAATAAATTTTTTTCATGGCTATTTATTTTCAGCCAAATTAAAACACAGGAGTACAGCCATTCTGGACTCCTTCATTTTTATTAAAAAAAATTGAAATCTCTTTCACAGAAGCTTTCAGGGACGATTTTACCTTAAAAGCATCCGGAAAAATTGAATCGAAGGGTCAATTAGCACAAACGGAGTGTGCTATTTCCGAACTCCCTTTACCTGCTTCTGCGTAAAAAGAGCAATTGATTAAATTAGTGATTTACAAAACCTGTCTAATCCCAGATCTCATTGGCACTCGTCAAAATAACCGGCTTGTGATCTGTCACTACAATTGTATGCTCATGCTGCGCTACATAGCCGCCTTTATTCCCAAGCAATGTCCAGCCGTCTTCCTGCTGCTCTGCATAGGTAGAAGCAGTAGCGATGAAAGTTTCTATAGCCACAACCGAATTCTTTTTGAAGCGTGAAGTCACGTACCGGTCAGGATAATTCAGGATATCGTGCGGCTCTTCGTGCAAACTCCTGCCTACACCATGCCCGGCCAGATTCTTGATTACTTTATAGCCTCTTTTCCTGGCTTCAGTTTCTATTATTCTGCCGATCTCTGCAATCTTCACTCCGCCTCTGATCTGGTCAATGGCTTTGCGGAGAATCTCTTTGGAAGCATCTATCAGAGGCTGGAGCCCGTTGGTGTCATTGCCTAAAATAAAAGAACCACCATTATCTGACCAGAAGCCGTTAAGTTCTGCTGAAACGTCAATGTTGATCAGGTCACCGTCTTTTAAGATTCTATTTGGAGAAGGGATACCATGTGCCACCTCATTGTTCACGCTGATACAGGTCCAGCCCGGAAAATCATAGGTGAGTTTTGGGGCTGACTTTGCACCTAAACTGCTCAATAGTTCTCCTCCGAAATCGTCAAGCTCTTTGGTCGTCATTCCCGGAGCGGCGTGTTCGCGCATCTTCTTCAGTGTTTCGGCAACAGCGTTACTGATTTGCTGCATTCCTGAAAGTTCGTCTGCTGATGTTATCGACATGGCATTTTTATTTCCTGCAAAGGTAGTGATTAAGCTAAGCAATCGCATCAGAATTGTGACCCTGATCACAATTTTTGACATTATTCATCATTTTCTAAGAACGGGATACTGTTCATTTTTGGCCTATAGAATCCATCATGCTTAAGGAAAGAAAAGTTTATACGGTAGCGCATTGTTTCCATTGCGGGGAGGATGCCGAAAACAGCAATTACATTTCGGGTAACAAGCAGTTTTGCTGCCTGGGATGTCAGACGGTGTATGAGATCCTGTCGAAGCACAATCTTTCCAGTTACTATGCTTACAACGATATACCGGGGCAGACTCAGCGTAAGCCTGCCGCGAATCTCGACTATCTGGAGGTACAGGAAATCGTTGACAAGCTGGTGGATTACCAGGATGAAAACATCACCATCACCACTTTTTACATCCCTGCCATACATTGCAGTTCCTGCATCTGGCTGCTGGAACATCTTTATGAACTGGAGCCAGCCATTATCAAATCCAGAATAGATTTCCTTAAAAAACAGGTATCAGTTACTTTCAAAAGCACACAAACTTCATTGAAAGAAGTTGTGGCCATGCTGGCTGCGATTGGCTATGAGCCGCTGATCAGTTTGCAGGATGTGGTCAAAGAAAAGCAGTCAGATACTTCTGAACGGAGTCTGATCAGCAAAATAGCGGTGGCGGGATTTTGCTTTGGCAACGTGATGCTCCTCAGCTTCCCTGATTACTTTGGTCTTGGGCCTTTTGAAAGGGAATATGCGGATTTCTTCGGATGGCTGAACCTGGCTTTTTCATTACCAATCGTGTTATACAGCGGCCGCGATTATTTTAGCTCTGCATGGGCAAATCTGAAAGCCGGGAGGTTGAATCTTGATTTCCCATTAGCGCTGGGTATCGCAGTCATGTTCCTGCGTTCGGCTTATGAAATTATTTCACATACAGGTGCCGGCTTCGTGGATACACTTTGCGGGCTGGTCTTCTTTCTGCTGGTGGGCAAATGGATGCAGCAGCGTACTTTTCATCACATTTCTTTTGAACGGGACTACCGCTCTTATTTTCCAGTTGCGGTAACTGTCATCCAGGATGAGCTGGAAAGATCTGTTCCCCTGGCAGACCTTAAAATTGGCGACCGGATCCTGGTCCGCAGCATGGAGATCATTCCGGCCGATGCGATATTGCTAAAGGGTGAGGCCCGGATTGATTTTAGTTTTGTAACGGGTGAGGCAGATCCTGTAGAGAAGATCCTGGGTGAGGTCATTTATGCAGGGGGGCGTCAACTCTCGGGCGCACTGGAGATGGAGGTGTTGAAACCTGTTTTGCAGAGTTACCTGACCCAGCTCTGGAACAATGAGGCGTTTATGAAACCAGGGCGTAATATCAAGACATTCAGCGATACGGTGAGCAGGTATTTCAGCATCGTATTGCTTACTATTGCCCTGTCCGCAGCAGCATTCTGGATGTTTTCTGATCCGCATAAAGCGCTGGCTGCATTTACAGCGGTGCTGATCATAGCCTGTCCATGCGCTTTGGCACTCAGTTCGCCTTTTACGCTTGCTGCTGTGATCGGTATTTTCGACAAGAATAAATTCTATCTGAAAAACAATGCGGTGGTAGAAGAACTGGCCCGGATAGACACCATAGTTTTTGACAAGACGGGCACGATCACCAGCCCTGATGCGGGTTCACTTGTGTTTCACGGGGTGATCAGTGAGGAACAAAAGCAACTGGTCTCGGATCTGTCGAGAAACTCCGGTCACCCGATGAGCAGGGAACTGACTAAATACCTGAACAAACCAGCTAAGTATACGATAGGTGATTATACAGAAAAAATAGGAAGAGGAATCAGTGGACAGGTCAATGGGAATTATGTAAAATTGGGAAGTTCTGCATTTCTTAACCTGCCACTGATCAACTCTCCTTCAGTGACGGCGATTTATATCAGCATCAACGAAGAATACCTGGGTTATTTCATGCTGAAACAGCAATGGAGAAAGGGATTTAAAGAACTTTCCGCAAAACTCGGTCTGCACACAGACCTTCACCTCCTGTCCGGCGATAAGAGCCATGATAAATATGCGCTGGTTCCGTTTTTTGAGGGCCTCTCCAGGATGCATTTTGAACAGTCTCCGCAGGATAAACTGGACTACATCCTGCGTCTTCAAAGGAGAAAAAAGAAGGTGCTGATGATCGGGGATGGCCTGAACGATTCAGGTGCCTTAAAACAGAGTGAATTGGGTATTGCGGTGACTGACAATATCAATAACTTTTCACCGGGCTGTGATGCCGTACTTGACGGGGCCGGTTTTCACCAGTTGCCGCAGTTCATTCAGCAATCAAAAGATGCGGTAAAGGTGATCCGCATGTCATTTGGCATTTCACTGCTGTACAATTCCGCAGGGCTTTTTTATGCGGTACAGGGCTTGCTCTCGCCGCTAATGGCAGCCATATTGATGCCTTTGAGTACGATCACCATTATACTTTTCACGACTACGGCTGTAAGGGTATTCGCACGTAAAAACCGCTTGATATGAATATGATCTTTGTACTGATCGGCTGCAGTATCTTACTGGCGCTGATCTTCCTTGCGGCGTTCTTCTGGGCGCTCAGATCCGGCCAGAATGACGATACCTATACGCCCGCTGTGAGGATGCTTTTTGATGATGAAATCAGAGACAGCGAAATTGGTGATGAAGATCACATTTAGTTGGGATTCTCGTCATCTGCCCGCCCCGCATACCTCAGTAATTTTACACCGTAAACCAAACAGATCTTTTTTAACATGACTGAAAAATTTTACTACGACAATAAGATCGTCAGAAACTTTGCCATAGCCACCATCGTATGGGGTATCATTGGCATGACTGTGGGGCTGCTCATTGCCATGCAGCTCATCAAACCGGGTTTGAACATGGGCTCCCAGTACACTACTTTTGGAAGGATCAGGCCGCTGCATACCAATGCGGTGATTTTCGCATTTGTGGGCAACGCTATTTTTATGGGGGTGTATTATTCTCTGCAGCGTCTGCTGAAGGCGAGGATGTTTAGTGATGTGCTGAGCAAGATTCATTTCTGGGGCTGGCAGCTGATCATTGTTTCGGCCGTGATCACTTTACCGCTCGGACTCACCACTTCTCACGAATATGCGGAACTGGAATGGCCCATTGATATTGCGATCACCCTGATCTGGGTGGTCTTCGGGATCAATATGTTCGGGACCATCATCAAAAGAAGAGAACAGCACATGTATGTGGCGATCTGGTTCTACATCGCCACTTTTGTAACGGTTGCGGTTTTACATATTGTCAATTCATTTGAACTGCCTATCTCGGCTTTTAAGAGCTATTATTTATATGCGGGTGTTCAGGATGCCCTGGTGCAGTGGTGGTATGGCCACAATGCGGTAGCGTTCTTTCTGACTACACCTTATCTGGGTATGATGTATTACTTCCTGCCTAAGATGGCCAACAGGCCCGTATATTCTTATAAACTGAGTATCCTGCACTTCTGGTCACTGATATTTATCTATATCTGGGCTGGTCCGCATCACCTGCTGTATACTTCTCTCCCATCATGGGCGCAATCGCTGGGTGTGGTATTTTCCATCATGCTGATCGCTCCGAGCTGGGGCGGGATGATCAACGGGCTGCTTACTTTGCGGGGTGCCTGGGATAAGGTGAGGGAAGATCCTACACTTAAGTTTATGGTGGTAGGGCTTACGGCCTATGGTATGGCCACATTTGAAGGACCTATGCTTGCCTTTAAACAGATCAATGCCATTGCGCATTATACGGACTGGATTGTAGCACACGTACATGTGGGTGCCCTGGGCTGGAATGGTTTTTTAACCTTCGCGATCCTGTACTGGCTGATCCCGAGAATTTACCGTACCGAACTGTACTCTAAAAAACTGGCTTCATTCCATTTCTGGATCGGAACGCTGGGGATCATCTTTTATGCGGTGCCACTTTATTTCGCAGGCTTTACTCAGGGGCTGATGTGGAAAGAGTTTACAGAAGAAGGGATGTTAAGGTATCCTAATTTCCTGGAAACAGTGCTGCAGATCATCCCGATGTATATCCTGAGGGCTTTGGGTGGTGCCATGTACCTGATCGGGGTGCTGGTCATGACCTATAACCTGATCAAAACCGTGAATGCGGGTAAACTGCTGGCCAATGAACCTGTGGAGGCATTGCCGCTGCCGGAGAAATATGAGCCTGTGGGTTCTGATAAAAAGGCGCATCGTTTCCTGGAACGCAAACCGATGGTATTTATGGTACTTTCCCTGATCGTGATCCTGATCGGGGGGATGATCGAAATGATGCCCACCTTTACCATCAAGTCAAATATTCCTACGATCGCCAGTGTTAAACCGTATTCCGCACTGGAACTACAGGGCCGGGATCTGTACATCAGGGAGGGCTGTGTCAACTGCCATTCCCAGATGATCCGCCCTTTCCGCTCGGAGACGGAACGCTACGGAGAATACAGCAAGGCCGGAGAGTTTGTATATGACCATCCTTTCCTCTGGGGTTCGAAAAGAACCGGTCCGGATCTGGCCAGAGAGGGTGGCAAGTACTCGAATGCCTGGCATTTCAACCACTTGCTTGATCCGCAGACCATGTCGCCAGGCAGTATCATGCCTCCTTATGAATGGCTCGTCAATCAGCCTTTGGATACGACCACAACCAGGTCCAAGATCAACGCCATGCGCACGCTGGGTGTACCTTATGAACCTGGTTATGAAAACCAGGCGAATATTGATCTCGATATACAGGCCAAAGCGATAGCTGAAGACCTGAAACAAAACAAGGTGCAGGTAAAAAGCGACCGGGAGATTATTGCGATCATAGCCTATTTGCAAAGACTGGGAACAGACATTAAAGCGAAGTAACACATTAAATTCAAATCAGATGTTTAAACAATTTTTAAATAGTGTAGATGGAAGTCAGGTGTATTTGATCACCTCTATGGGCATATTCATGCTGTTCTTCATCCTGGTAGCAATGATGCTGGTGATGATGAAAAAAGACAAAATTAAATACATGAGTGAACTCCCTTTAAAAGAAGATTTGTCATGACCGATCTGTTTATAAGCCTGTTGCTGCTGGTTTCGTTAATCCTGGCGGCCGTATCCTTACTGATTCTTAAGGTGATCAGGATCTATGTTAAAGAAGCTACTGATCCTACACCATTTGCTACGGCTGAAGAGAAGGCACTGATCAAAATGGCCCTTGAAAAAGCGGAAGCGGAAAAACCGACAAAACCTTCGCTGCTGAATAAACTGATGGGTCTGAGGCCTATTTCTGAAGAAAAGGACCTGGTGATGGAGCATACATTTGATGGCATTGCTGAACTGGACAATCCAACACCGGCCTGGTTCATGGTCTTGTTCTACAGCACGATCATATTTGCGGTTGTATACCTGTTGAGTTATCACGTATTTGGCTGGACCCCACTGCAGGATGAAGAATATGCGGTAGAATTAAAGCAGGCTGAAGAAGCGAAGACAGCTTTACTGCTGAAACCAGGAAATGCCGCCAATAAGGTCAATGAGAATAATGTGGAGCTTTCGAAAGATGCGGCAGTATTGCAATCTGGTGCAGCATTGTTCAAAACGGCTTGTGCGCCTTGTCATGGGGAACATGGGGAGGGAATCGTCGGACCTAACCTTACGGATGCGTATTGGCTGCATGGAGGAACGGTTAAAGACATCTTTAAGACCATTAAGTATGGTGTACCGGACAAAGGGATGATCGCCTGGGAAAAAACCATGAGGCCTAAGCAGATCTCCGAACTGGCCAGCTATATTATTTCTTTGCAGGGAAGCAATCCTGCAAATGCAAAAGCACCGCAAGGCACTAAATTATAATCCGCATGTCCCAATCTCCTGCCCATTTCAGAGATCAGATTTCTACCGTTACTGATGATGGCAGTAAAAGGAAATGGATCTATCCGAAGCTGATTAAGGGGAAATTGTACCGGTACCGCTCCGTGGTCAGTTACTTTTTCCTTTTACTGCTTTTTTCAGCGCCGCTGATCAAAATCAATGGGGAACAGATGGTGCTGCTGAATATACTGGAAAGAAAATTTGTGTTTTTTGGAGTGGTCTTCTGGCCGCAGGACTTTTACCTGTTTGTGATTGCCCTGCTGACTTTCATTGTCTTTATTGTTTTGTTTACGGTGATCTTCGGGAGGGTATTCTGCGGCTGGGCCTGTCCGCAGACCATATTTCTGGAAATGGTTTTTCGTAAGATTGAGAACTGGATAGAGGGTGACCACAACCATCAGAAAAAGCTGGATGAAGGACCACTGACCTTTGACAAATTCTTTAAAAAGACTTTAAAACACAGCATGTTCTTTGTCATTTCTTTTTTAATTTCCAATACTTTTCTGGCCTACATCATTGGAACTGAAACGCTGAGAAAGATCATTACTGAACCTGTAGAAGAACACCTTTCTGGATTTATCGCCATCTGGATATTTTCATTGGTATTTTACCTGGTGTTCTCTAGAATGCGTGAGCTGGTTTGCACGGTTGCCTGCCCTTACGGCCGGTTGCAAAGTGTATTGCTGGATGACAAGAGTATCATTGTGGCCTATGATTATGAACGCGGAGAACCAAGAAATAAGATCAGCAGGGAAACGGAAAATGAACACGGGGATTGCATAGACTGTAAACTTTGCGTGCAGGTATGCCCTACGGGAATAGACATCAGAAACGGCACCCAGCTCGAGTGTGTCAACTGTACGGCCTGCATTGATGCCTGTGATATGGTTATGGAAAAGATCCGGAGACCGGCCAGGCTCATCGGGTTTAAATCGGAGACAGAGATTAAAAACAAAACCGGGTTTAAGGTCAGCAAAAAAATCTATGGCTACTCGCTGGTTTTTCTCTTCCTTACCGGACTGCTGGCTTTCCTGCTCATCCGGCGTACGGATGTGGAGGCTACTGTTTTGCGGGCAAGTGGTACCCTGTATCAGATGCGGGAGCAGGATCAGACTGTGAGCAATCTGTATACCGCGGAGCTGGTCAACAAAACCAGTAAAGAGATCCGTTTCAAAATTGTACCGGATGATAAACGGGCCAGGATACAATACGTTCAGGGAGCAAGTCGTATCGGATACGGCAGCAGTGTAAAGATTACCTTTTTTGTCATCCTGCCGCAAAGCGGTATTAAAAAATATAAGACCGGCATCAGTTTTTCAGTACTGTCCGGGCAAAATATAATAAACAGATTCGAAACCACCTTTATTGCACCACCTAACGATTAGCTTATGAACTGGGGTATAAAAATAATTATGGGAATGCTGACTTTCATCTCCTTCATCGGGATCCTGGCTGTATTGATGCTCAGGAGCAAAACCGATGCCCTTGTAGATAATGATTATTATGAGAAGGGTCTCAACTATGACGAAGATTACCGGCTGAAGGAAAACGTGATCAGGGACGATGCAAAACCAGAGCTGAGCATAAATGGAAAGTCTATACTGATCCGGTTTAAAACTGAGGTAACAGGTAAGATCAAGCTGATGCGGATCTCCGATCAGCGGGAGGATAAGCTGATCAGTTTCAGGACCAATGAAATGAAACAGGCAGAGCTGTCTGCGGCAGCATTACCGGCGGGTTTGTGGAAACTGATCATTACCTGGCAGGCGGCTAACGGCAGCTCTTACCTAACTGAAGAGGAGATCAACATCCCATGAGCAGCGACAGGTTAGCATTCTTTATCGGTCTGCTGGGTTCTCTGCATTGTATCGGAATGTGCGGACCGCTTGCGTTTGCAGTCCCTGTAAACCAGCCAGGTTGGTTTGCGCTTTTTTGGAATAAAGCAATTTATCAGATCGGCAGGATCATATCTTATGGTGTACTGGGAATACTGGCCGGCTTTCTGGGCCGGCAGATCTGGCAATCGGATATTCAGCAGGGCATCAGCATTTTTACAGGGGTACTGATTTTAGCTGCCGCCTGCTCCAGACTGTTCAAGTGGCAACTGATGCAGAAGAATCCGGCAGGGTTCATAAAACCTTTCTACCGGTTATTTGATTATGCCTTCCATCATAAGGCCAATCATTTGTTTATCGGAATGCTCAACGGCTTGCTGCCTTGCGGATTCGTATATCTTGCGCTGGCGGGTGCTATTAATACTGGTAGTGTGCAAAACTCAGTATCTTATATGTTGTGGTTTGGTGCGGGTACCAGCCCTTTGATGTTTGCGGCTACTGTGATCGCCGGTTTTTCAGGATTACCCTTCCGGAAAAAAATAAATAAAGTTATACCGTTCTTCATGCTAATTTTGGGTGGCTGGTTTATTCTCCGCGGACTGGAGCTGAACATTCCTTATTTAAGTCCGCAGCAACCCGGTGCGGGAACAACAATTTGCAAATAAAAGAACCATGAATACAGATATTGAAAATAGCGAAGACATTAAAACCATTGTTGAAGGTTTTTATACTAAAGTATTAAAGGATCCTTTGATCGGGGAACTTTTCATCAAAGCGAACTTTGATCTGGAAACGCATATCCCGGTAATGGTCTCTTTCTGGGAGTCTATTCTGCTGAATAAAAACAGTTATCATGGTAATCCTATGGTCAAACATATAGAAATGAACAGAACAATTACCCTGGAACAGGATCATTTTGACCGCTGGCTGATGATATGGACGGATACGATAAGAACACAGTTTTGTGGTGAAAGAGCAGAAAATGCAATTTTAAGGGCAGGTACCATTGCCCAAATCATGCAGTCAAAACTCAGGCAGTCAGAAGCCGGTTAGTTTAATCGGCCAAACTGAACAATTGCGTATCGGGTTGTTTGGCCCATAACCTGGCATCGAAAGCCATGCAGATGTTCCTTAAAAATCTTTTGCCTGTATTGGTAACCTGTACCGCATATTCATCACAGGTGATCAGGCCATCGGCTTCGAGCGGATATAATCTTTCCCTGATCTGTTGCATGACCGGATCATGATTTGCTGATTTCTCCCATGGAGTATATCCTTTACACATGAGGTTAAGGATATGCCTGCGGAGTTTCAGATCTGTTTCATCCAGCAGATGTCCTTTGAAAACAGGGAGCACACCCTGATCTAAAATTGCCATGTATTCTTCCACAGTTTTCACATTCTGTGAAAATGCAGTCCGGCAGTCGCTGATGGAAGAAACCCCAAGACCGATCATCACCTCTCCTGCCTGTTCGGTATAGCCCATAAAATTCCGGTGCAGTCTGCCCTTCTGTGCAGCCTTGTGCAGGCTATCGGCAGGTTTTATAAAATGATCCATGCCTATTTCAACATAACCTGCGCCGGTCAGCATAGTTCTTCCCATTTCATAGAGTTCTCCTTTCAGTTGAGCAGAAGGAAGATGCGCTTCGGTATATCTCCTCTGTCCCGGTTTGACCCAGGGCACATGTGCGTAACTGTAAAAAGCGATCCTGTCCGGGTTGAGTTGGATGACCTGTTCAATGGTCCTGCTCAGCCCTTCAGCAGATTGCAGCGGAAGTCCGTAAATGAGATCGTAATTCACAGATTCATAACCGAGTTCCCTGGCCTTATGTGTGATGTTTTCAACGGATTCAAAGGATTGAACCCTATTGATAATGGACTGAACCCGGGGATCAAAATCCTGAATCCCCAGACTGATGCGCCTGAAACCAAGACTGTATAAAGCAATTAAGTGTGCTGCAGTTGTATTGTTGGGGTGTCCTTCAAAACTCAATGTGGCATTTACCTGCAAAACCGCTTTACTGACTATGCCCTGAATAAGGAATTCCAGGTTCTCAGGGCTAAAGAATGTGGGTGTTCCCCCGCCCAAATGTATTTCCTGGATAACGGGTTTGCGGCCAAGCTTATCCAGGTAAAGCTGCCATTCTTTTAGCACAGCCTGGATATAGGGTAGCTCTACGCCATGATTTTTAGTAATCCTGGTATTGCAGCCGCAATAGGTACACAGGTCTTCACAAAAGGGCAAATGAATATAGAGGTTCAGCCCGTCCTGATTTTCACGACAGGAAGTGACTACCCTATTCTCCCATTTTTCTTTGCTAAAACCAGCCTGGTCCCAGTAGGGCACTGTAGGATAACTGGTATACCTGGGTGCTGCCACCCTGTATTTATCTGTCAGTTCAGTGCTCATGGTCATCGTGTTTTACCCCTACCCCTGATTTCATCTGGTCACATGCTCTTGAGCATACGCAGGCAGTTCCAAGGCATCTTTTTGATTGCCATTTGTCGAGGTTTTTGATAGTTTCTACAGCCAGGGCCATAGGAAGATCTTCCAGATTCAGACAGATCAGTGAGGCATGGGGAACATTGGCGATTTTAATGTCAGACCTGCCGGCTGCTTCTTGATCAATATGTGCTGTCGCGGTAGATCTGGTAGCGATATATTTTACTCCGAGTGCGGCAAGTTTACGGATCACGGTGTCTGATACGTGATCGTCTGTAAAAACCACTACTGCTTCTTTACCTTTGGCATAAAAAGCGGTTTCTTCCGATAAGGAATTGGATATTAAAGTGATCTCGTGTTTTTTATGGTTGGCTATTGCCAGCGGTTCCTTTTCCGCGGATTTTATACTGTAGGCTACAACTCTCATTCTGTTTGATTTTAACATCAAATTTAGCGGGGCTTAAGCCCTTAAAGAATGAGGCCGGTCATTAGAAATTAGTGATCTTGATCAGTTTTTCATGTTTTGGAGTTTTGGGTAATTGAGTATGGAAATTGTACTTGCTTTCCTTTCTATGATGCCCTCTTCCTTAAAATCTCCAAGTATTCTGCTGACTGTCTCAGTAGCCATGCCTGCCATCGCTGCTAAATTATCTCTCGAAATGCTCATGGCACTACTGGCATCGTCACCGTTCTGCTTCGCCAGTCTTAGTAAGACTTCAGCCATGCGTTTCCGTACAGAGTGATAGGCAAGCTGAAGGAGCTGTTCTTCTTTATTCAAGACATTATTGGCCAGAATCCTGATAAACTGACCCGCAACCTCAGGGTATCTTTTTAACAATTCATCTATAGGTTCTTTTGGCAAAAGGCACAGAAAAGTATCTTCCGTGGCTTCGGCTGTGTCCCGGTAGTTTTCATTTGCGAGCAATGCGGCTAAACCAAAATATTCACCTGCGCCGTACATACCGGTTAACAGTTCCCTTCCATCATCGGTCATTTTTATGGTTTTGACCTTGCCCGAAATCACCAGATAGATCCCATTGACGGCATCGCCTTCGTAATATACAATTTGCTTTTTCTTAATGTGTCTTATCTTGCGATCCGCAATTAACTTCTGCAGTTCATCATTTCCCTTGTTGCTGTGCAGTAATTCGTTTAGTTTCTCAAAAGACCGCCCATATTGATCTTTAAGGTGATTGTTCTTGTTTAATCTGCATTCTATGGCATTAAAAAGCTCAAGTTCATCAAATGGTTTGGTCAGATAATCATCTGCCCCCATTTCCATCCCTTTGCGCATGTCGGTGCGTTCGGTTTTTGCGGTCAGGAAGATAAAAGGAATCACTGAGGTTTCCAGCTTCTTAGTCAAAAGGTGCAATACTCCATATCCATCCAGTTCAGGCATCATAATGTCGCAAAGAATGAGATCAGGAACGTGTTTTATAGCCAGTTCCACGCCCTGTTTTCCATTCTCCGCTTTAAGCACAGCATAATTTCCCAATTCCAGAATCTCCGCTGTGCTTTCCCTGATGTCTTCATTATCTTCAATTACAAGAATGGTCTTTTTTTTCATTGTTATATTGCTTGATTGTTAAAGGAAAGCGTAAATTTTGCTCCATTGTTCAATTCACTCTCAAAATGTAATTCTCCTTTCATCAGGTTGGCATACCGGAGCACAATATTTAACCCGAGTCCGGTTCCTGGAATGTTACCTGTATTATTTGCCCTGAAAAAAGGTTGGAATAAATTCTTCTGATCTGACTCCGGGATGCCAATGCCATTGTCACTGATGGTCACCATACACTTGGTGTCTGTGATCTCGGTATTAAACTCAATGAAGGTGTGTTCGCCGGAATATTTAATCGCATTAGAAATCAGATTGATCATGCAATTTCTCAATAAGTTCTGATCCAGATTCACCATGTTGTTCAAACCGGTATGCTGATAAATGATATTTTGTTCCTGTTTGGCGATCATCTGCATCTCTTCGGTCACTTCCTCTGAAAGTCTGACCAGGTCGAATTGTGTAAAATCAGGTTCTACCTTACCTGCCTCCAGTCTTTCCAGAGACAGAAAATCATTCAGGATGGTCGTCAGATTTCCAACCGCATTTTTAATCTTGCTGACGTGTTTTCTGATGTGGGCATTATCAAAAGGTGCCGCATATTTCTCTATCAAAACGGATGACAGCTGAATGGAGCTCAGCGGGGTCCTGAATTCATGTGAGGCCATGGAGACAAATCTGCTCTTCATCTGGTTCAGCTCTTTTTCTTTCTCCAGTGAGAGACTTACTTCTTCTTTGGCTTCACTGAGCGCGAATACCATTTTTTTAAGCGATTTGGTTCGCTCATCCACCAGATCTTCCAGTTCAGCTGCATATTCCATCAACCGCTGCTCGGCCTCTTTTTCTTTGGAAAGATCATGAATGAAACCGGTATAAATGATCCTGTGATCATATTGTACCTCACTTACAGCCAGACGGAAGGGAAAAGTTGTTCCATCTTTACGAAGACCTCTTACCTCTCTGCCTTTTCCAATGATCCGCTTTTCACCGGTATGCTGATATCTCCCGAGGTACCCGTCATGACTGCTTTTATCAGGTTCTGGCATCAGCATAGAAATGTTTTTACCCACTACTTCTTCCAGTTCGTATCCAAATAGCTTTCGTGCAGCAGGATTCAGGCTTTCAACAATGCCCCTGTTGTCTATGGTAATAATACCATCGATTGCTGTTTCTATAATTGCTTTTAAAAGCTTCGCTCCATCCATATTTGTTACTTTATCGCCCGATTACAAATCTAAACAGGCAGACTTTACAACAAAATAACACATATCATTTGAAATAGTGACCACGGTCATATTTTTTACTGGTCAATATAAGCTTCTTTGTCGCAAAATCTGTTTTATGTATCATACTTTTCATATTCCTGTTTTAGGCCTTGGGTATTCTATAGATACTCCTTTAAAAGTTGCACGCTACGGTGTCTCCTCAGTCGTTTCTATTGTTGATGACGAACTGATTGAACGAATGAGAAAACACCATTCAGAATTGAACGGAATATCTTATACCATGATCTCAAAAACAGATCCTGGTTTCAGGTCCAGAAGGATCACAAGCTATCTCGATATGATCAGCAAATTGGTGAACAAACAGATAGAACACCTGAAAACACAAGATTTTACTGAAGGAAATGATCTTTGCAATTATTTTGAACTTCTACCGGAACACACCGCGCTAAAGATCAGTTACAGAAAAATGCAGGAGCTTCAGCCCGGCACTTCGAAGCTAAAGCTCCAAAGCCAGCTTAAAGCCGCTATTAAGGGTGGAACTATTGATGTAAACATCATGTCTAAAGTGGACAAAGTCAATGTCATAAACGGACAACCTGCAGGAGAGGAAAACACGGATGCACTTGCCGCTCTGAGGGGATTTGCAGACAGTATTTTAAATTCTTCTCTTATCATTTCTGCAGGAATGAATCCAAGGCTGTTTACGTATATGGAGCGCTTTTCCGATTTCTATCCTGATGAAAATGGCCTTCATAAAAAGAAGATCATTCTGAAGGTCAGCGATTATCGTTCGGCGATGATACAGGCAAAAGTATTGGCAAAAAAAGGATTATGGGTATCGGAATTCAGAATAGAGTCGGGCCTGAATTGCGGAGGCCATGCTTTCGCTACGGAAGGTTTCCTGCTGGGACCTATTTTGCAGGAATTTAAAGACAACAAATCACATTTGTATGCTGAGCTTTTTCCGATGTATACCCAGGCTTTGATCGCCAGGAATCTGGACAGCAATATTACCTCGCTTCCACAGCAAAAAATCACTGTACAAGGGGGTGTTGGTACAGCGGAAGAACACCAGTTTCTGATGATGCATTACAATCTTGACACCATAGGCTGGGGCAGTCCTTTCCTTTTGGTTCCTGAAGCAACCAATGTCGATCAGCAAACATTAGGCGATCTTATAATGGCCACAGAAGATGATTTTTACCTGAGTAATGCCTCTCCTCTGGGCATTCCTTTTAACAACTTCAAAAAGAGTACAGCTGAAAAACAACGGCTGGAGAGAATACGCCGCGGCAGACCGGGCAGTCCCTGTACAAAAAAATACCTGGTTAACAATACTGAGTTTACAATGGAACCTATTTGTACCGCATCCAGGCAATATCAGAACCTGAAAATAGCTCTCCTCAAAACTCAGGGATTAACGGATGAAGAGCTGGTTCAGCAGATAAATGCTGTGGTAGAAAAGGTTTGCCTGTGTGAAGGCCTGTGTGCATCAGCTTATATCAAAGATGATATGTTAAAGGATAAGGAAAACAGTGCTGTAAGCATCTGTCCGGGACCGAACATCGCTTACTTCAATGGACAATATAGTCTTAAGCAAATGATTGGACATATTTATGGCAAATGCAATCTGCTTAAAGACACCAGCAGGCCCAATTTATTCATAAAAGAGCTTGAACTGTATGTAGATTACCTGAAAAAGCAATACACGGGTCTGCAACATGATCTTAAGAAAGAAAAATATCTCAGCAAGTTTTATCAGCAGCTGCAAAACGGAGTGTCCTACTACAAGGACCTGATCAATACCACCGATAAGGCATTACAGATGTGGAATTCGGAGCAATTGTTGCGGCTCGATCAATCCATTTCCAACCTGCGGACCATTTCCACACTTTTTAATCTGGCCTGACCGGACAAAACCTTTTAAAAGAATGCCCGGATGATCTGTCCGGGCATTTTTTTTAAAAAACTTTGTTGACCCCTTCGGGTATTACCAATAAGGGGATATGAATGTGACCGGCTTGTTTCTTTGTAAAGCTACCGTTGAAAATACGGTCTATTAAAGTACGCTGGCGATGTACCATGACCATCATGTCAATTCTACCATAGTCTCCCAGCCAATCCAGCCCCTCATTAATGTCATCGTTAATGACGTGACGGAAATAGATTTTATTGTAATTGATTTTAGAGGTAATGTCACTTAAAAAGAGTTCTGTCTTTCTTTGGTACTCCCTTTCACCGCTACCCACGTGTACGATAACCAGTTCAGCATCAAAGTAACGGGCAAAACCAGCGAGAGAATGAATGGCATCAATATCTCCGGAACTCAGATCAGTGGCAAATCCTATTTTCTTAATCTCCTTAAAAACGAGTTCAGCCGGAATAAGAAGAACAGGAAACGCCGCTCTTTCTATCATGTTTCTGCTTGTGCTGCCCAAAATCAATTTGGGTATTGATCCAGCTCCTGACATGCCCATCACAACCAGGCAAACCTGTTTCTCTTCTGAAAGTTTTATGACCAGATCAGTTGCAAAGCCAGCTTCACTTGTTTTTTCGATCTTTGGCCCGAACGTATACTTACTGACAGTAAGTTCACTTTCGGCTTCCAGTTGTCTGATAATGGAATCCATCTGTGATAAAGTCTCTTTTTTTAGCTCATCATATTCATAAACCGGCCATACCATCTGTCCGGCGACGCCTGCTTCTGAGGGGACCATAAAAGCATGACACAGTTCGATGTCGGCCTTTAAATATCTTGCGAGCTGCAAAGCATAAGCCGCTGCATTTGTCGCAGATTCAGAAAAATCTGTAGGTACTAAGATCTTTTTCATGTTTTTTTATTTAGAAGGGTGGTATTACTTTAGTACAGCATTACCAGCAAATCAAATTTACTGTCATACAGACGGCTAAATAGTGACCTACATCATGTATCTTATTGATAAAGAATACAATAAACAAAAAAGGGATACCCAAACCGGGTATCCCTTTTACCATGATTAAACCGTAGGTTATTTTACAGGTTTCTCCAGTAATTTAAAGAACTGATCCAATTGCGGCAGGATTACAATCCTTGTCCTCCTGTTGGAAGCCTTACCGGATTCAGAATCATTGCCTGCTACAGGAATGTATTCACCTCTGCCCGCAGCAGTCATTTTAGCGGGAGGTATGTTGTATTCATTTTGCAGGATCCTGACTACAGCAGTGGCACGTTTGACACTCAGGTCCCAGTTGTCCAGCAGTACGCCCTGTTTATAAGGCACATTATCGGTATGCCCTTCCACCATAAATTCGATATCGGGTTGTTTCAGCAGCACCTGAGCTACCTTACCCAGTACTTCCTTTGCAGGCTGCGTTACTTCATGCTTCCCTGTCGTAAATAGTAATTTATCTGAGATATCGATGTATACTACACCTTTGTCCACCTTAATATTGATATCCTGATCGTTCAGGTTGCCTATAGCACCTTTAAGATTCATGACTAAATTCATAGTCAATGAGTCTTTGCGGGATATGGCCGACTGCAAGTTCATGATATAGGAATCTTTGGAACTCAGGTTATCCAGTGACTTTTTGATGCTCTCCGCCTGTGAACCGGAAATGACAGAAAGGTCTTTCAGCTGGTTGACCATTTGGTCATTTGAACTTTTTTGCTGCCCTAACTGTGCCCGAAGCTGTTCGCTCAGGGATCTGTATTTTGCTGTTGAGTCCTGGCTGCTTCTCAGATCCGTTTGCACAGATCTGTAATTGCTGTCCAGTGAAGCGTATCTCCTGCCTGCCTCCTGCAATTTCTTTGAAGTCCCGCAGGACGCTAATACTATCGAGAGAGCCGCTAATACTAAAATTCTAGATTGTTGCATGATATTAAATTTTAATAGTAAAATGATAGAGAGAAGCTAATTGACTTATAGTATGGCAATTATCAAGCCATTCTAAAAATCAGGAGACTGGCTCAAACTCTGTTTCCTTAAGCAACAAAGTGTGGAGATGTTCTACAGTTAATTCTGGAAGATAAAAAATTAAATAACTAAAAATCAGATAGATAACACCAAATAAGCTTAATGGCATCATTATGTAGCATAGGTTAATCATAAGTAACAACGCATATTATTAAATACTTAAATAAACAGTTATGAAAAAGATCATTTTATCAGCAGCAATTTTAGCAGTAGCAGGATTAACATCAGTAAAAGCAAGTGAAATCAGGACCCCGGTAGTAATTGCTGTATATCAGGATAGCACGACAAAGACTCCGGTTGAACTAAAGGATCTTCCTGAAGCAGTACAAAAAACGCTTCAATCTGAACCTGTAAAAGCATGGACGCCAACGGAAGCTTTCCTGGTGACGAATGCAGACAAAACCACCTATTACCAGGTCAATGTTAAAAAGGAACAGGAAACCGGTTCTCTTAAAATTGACAAAGACGGTAAGATCATACAGTAGACCCCATATATAATCCCTATTATATATAGTTAACAAGAGCAAAGGCCGGAGGATTCCGGCTTTTGTCATTTTTAGGGTACTAATTACAGGCGATTCACGTTTCAATAAAATGAGAATCCTTTTTCAACTGCTCCTGTTGCTCTGCTGCTCCAATTCATTCGCTCAAAGTTTTAAGTTTCCGCTGGTTCCGGCTCAGGGAAAATCAATCAAACCGCTGATCCCTACACAGTGGAAGGCGATAGATTCTGTACGGGGTGACCTGAACAATGATGGTATAGAAGATCTTGCACTGATCTTTGAATTTTATGCATCTGTAAAAGAGAACCGGGCTTATGGTGACAACACCACTGAACTCATTACCGAAATTCAAAAACCAAGAATCCTGGCTATATATTTTAAATCCGGAAGGAATTACAAACTGGTTACTCAAAACAACAATTTTATCCTGCGTTCTGAAGAAGGTGGCGGTATGGGTGATCCGCTTCGCCCTATGAGTATTGCAGAGAATAGGCTGAATCTTGCTTTTGAAGGAGGAGGAAACTGGAAATGGAAACTGAGCTACAGTTTTAAATATCAGAATAATGACTGGCAGCTAATCAAAGCCGGCAATTATGCCTACCACACCGGCTCCGGTGAAATGAATGACAAGCAATATGACTTTGTAAATAAAAAACGCCTGATCAGCAGCGGCACCATTGACGACAAAAATGGATCAAACGAAAGAAGAGAACAGACTTTAACTGTAAAAACACTGCGCACTTTCAGAAGCTTTAAGAAGCCATGGACCTGGGAGATCGGGACCGACGAATATTTATAGATGAGTTCCAGATCTTTATTTGCATTAGCTTGACGCGAAGAAAAAAACCTTCTCAGAGAAGACATCAGCGCCCATGTTGCGCAGCTTCAGGGGATGCAGTCTTCGAAGAGAACGGTATTTTTCTTCGCTTCCAGGCGGTTTTCTCCACAAGAGATCTCTCAATTTCACAAGAGATTTCTCAGAAAACCCGGGAGATTATCGTGAATAATTAGGTGCTTCTTTGGTAATTGAAATATCGTGCGGATGGCTCTCTCTCATACCTGCAGCTGTAATGCGTACAAATTTCGCCTTTTGCAAGTCATCTATAGTCGCTGCACCACAATAATGCATACCGGCCCTTAATCCACCTACATATTGATAGATCACTTCTGCAAGTGTTCCTTTGTAGGGTACCCGGCCGACAATACCTTCAGGTACCAGCTTAGTTACCACATCAGTTTCATCCTGAAAATAACGGTCTTTGGACCCCTGCTGCATGGCCTCCACGGAACCCATACCACGGTATGACTTAAACTTACGTCCTTCATAGATGATGGTTTCACCCGGTGACTCCTCTACTCCGGCGAATAACGATCCTGCCATGATAGCGCTTGCGCCTGCGGCGATCGCTTTTACGATATCACCTGTTTGTTTGATACCACCGTCTGCGATTACAGGGATCCCTGTACCAAGCAATGCCTGTGCGCATTCAAAAACAGCATACAACTGAGGTACCCCAACTCCTGCGATGATCCTCGTGGTACAGATCGAACCCGGACCGATACCGACTTTTACAGCGTCAGCTCCCGCGGCAGCCAGTGCCCTTGCGGCGTCAGCTGTTGCGATGTTACCGGCAATCACCTGCAGATCCGGCCATCTTTCCTTAATGGCTTTTACCATATCGATCACGCCTTTGGAATGACCATGGGCAGTATCCACAGTAACCACGTCAACACCTGCTTTAACCAGAGCGGCAACACGGTCAATGTTATCAGCGGCTACGCCAACAGCGGCACCGACACGAAGTCTGCCCTGCTCATCTTTACAGGCTTTAGGGTAGTTTTTATATTTCTGAATATCCTTAAAGGTGATCAGTCCGGCCAAGCGGCCATCTTTGTTCACCACTGGTAATTTTTCTATTTTATAATCCTGCAGGATCTCCTCTGCCTGCATCAATGTAGTTCCCTCAGCAGCAGTAATCAGATTTTCTTTGGTCATCACTTCTGAAACATTGCGCTGCATATCTTTCTGAAAGCGAAGATCTCTGTTGGTAATGATACCAACCAGTTTGCCATCTTCATCAATCACAGGAATACCGCCTATTTTGTATTCTTTCATGATTTGAAAGGCATCTGCAACTTTAGCGTCTTTTCTTAAGGTTACCGGATCCTGGATCATGCCGCTTTCGGAACGCTTCACCTTTCTCACTTCCTCCGCCTGACGTTCTATGCTCATGTTCTTGTGCAGCATACCAATACCTCCTGCCTGGGCAATGGCAATGGCCAGACCCGCTTCAGTTACGGTATCCATAGCAGCAGAAACTATAGGAACATTAATGCGTATATTTTTGGTAAGGAAACTTCCGGTATCCACGTCGCGTGGCAGAACTTCAGAATAAGCAGGCACTAATAATACGTCATCGTATGTTAGTCCTTCGGCGATAAATTTATTGGGATCGAGTTGCATAGCAAATAAGTTTACGAGTTACTATTTGCCGGGCAAAGATACTATTTTTATGAAGACTACACAATAGTTGGGCTAATATTGCCGGACAAGCACAAAAGATTACATTGCGGAAACTTTAGCTTAATGGGTATCAGCTTAGTGCGCCTGCTTATCGGAATGGCCCAGATGCTTATCCGGACTGACTACATCCCGCACCAGCTGTTTCAGTTCTTTTATTTCGGGAAATCTGCCATGCTCCTTCCTGTCAAAGGCTGGTTTTCCGTCAATACTGATAATATAAGCTCCGCCTGTTTCACTGGGTACCAGCAATACCCCATGAATCTCATCTGTAAAGGTATTCAAAAGTTCCTGTGCCATATAAGCGGCTCTGAGCATCCAGCCGCATTTCGGGCAGTATTCTATGGTGATTGTTGGTTTGGGGCTATTCATCAGATAAAGTTATGAATGTTATTTCACATTGGGTGTATCACTAATCCAGTGGAAGCTATTTTCCTGCAGCGCAAACACTTTCTTTATGAGTTCAACACTAACTTCATTATCCAGTATTTTTCCTTTAAGAACCAGCCTTTCCGGATCCGGTATGGAATAGTGAAAATGATAAAAAGTATCTGGTTCATCTGAAAAGGCCAGACTAAGTTTTCTGTTTCCGGTATCGGTTTTTAAAGCAATCTTTTCCCGCTTATCGTTCGTAAACAAAATGAAAGTCTGATCTTCATAATCGACAACAAGTTGTTTCCATACCCATTCATCCCGCTTTGCGGTATCTCCCTGCTGATCAGTACTTATAAACTTGCTCACTTCATAGACACCATACAAGGCCGGTTTGGGCCGCAGATTTCCCCGTACTTTCCTTGCCTCAATTGTATCAGATAATGAAGGAATGATGGCAAGCGCAATCAATGTGTACTTAATTACATATTTTGTGATGAGAAGCCACTTGTATTTAAGAACAGGCGCCTCAAACTGGTAAAGTTTCACAGCTTCTCCCCTGATCAGCAGCCGGTAAAACCGGGAGATATTAGGTAATAAAAGAAACAGGCACATCACAAAAAGCACCATAGAAAACATCTTAACTGAAATGTCATAAAAGTAATTGATAGCGACCACATTGGCCATTACCGCCGTACAGATCAATGCTCCGAAGGTAGCCGTTTTTCTGAACAGCAATAACAAACCACAAAGCTCAGCCATACCCAGAAACAGGTTATACCCTTCAGAGTAACCCAGGAAATTCCAGGCAAGGCTAACCGGATAAGTATCTCCGAATGGCTGTGCCATTGCAGAAAGACCCGGAAAGGGAAACTGGAGTTTAATCACTTTAACTATCGCATAATAAAAAAGCACGATACCCACAAAAAAACGGACAAGGACAGTGAGCCAATAATAAAGCTTTACATATTCGGTTCTTTTTCTGTCCAATATTGTCCATACCATTGTGCCTGCCAAGGCAGCAAGAACAATCAAGGCCAGCAATGTATAATCATAAGCAGTGTCGCCTCTTCGGCCCTGTCTCTCGATATCGTAAGGCAAATGAAGAACGCTGGTTCCAAACCAGGTAATAAAAGAACCCAGTACTCCTAAAACCCACTGGGTAATACTGCTGAACCACAGATTATAGATGAAGCAAATAACAAGTACAAACAGAATAAACACAAACCTGAATGATATTTTTTGAAGAGCGCTCCAGACTTGCATACAGAAAGATTCTTATTGGTAAGTTACCGCAAAAGAAGAAAATTGCGCATCCTGTCCGGCTTCACCCTTAAAGTTCAGACCTATCCGTGGGCTCCTGTCCCACTGCGGTAAAAACGCATAAGAATAATCACCCTCACCTTTCAGCTCTTTCCATTGACCCGGTTCCTGGCTCCAGTAGACTTTACAAGTCAGATTGGCCTGGCCAACCAGTTTCAGATTTACAGGCTTTGTCTTTGAAATTAGCGCTTCATCAGCTATGACCTTCCTTTTACCATCCTTCACTACCCAGTATTCTATACGGTTTCCGGCAACTCCAAGCCCCAGTGAAGCATTCGCATCACCATAATAAGCCAGCCCTTTCAGGGCCGTATTGTGATTGATCACTGTAGTGGTCATCTCCCATTTGGTAGAAACAGGTCTTACCGTATACACGATCCCTGATAGATTGCCTGCTTTGATGGTACCTGACAAATGCAGATTGCCATTTACCTGCTTGGCCACAGGGCTGGAATTCCTGAAATCCCATTGCCAGTAACCGGCAGGGGTCTTATTGGTAAACGAATCATCGATCTGCTGCGTTTTGGCAGTTGCATTAGGCTCCTCCTTAAATACAGGCCAGCCATTCTTTTCCGGCCAGGTCAGCTCAGCAAGCATTCCCTGTCTGCCCGTATACACTGTCGTTTCCCTGTTATAGGCATGGTACAGGTAAAATGTTTTGCCCTCAGGAGTATTTACAAAAGTACCATGACCGGAACATTTCCAGTCTGTATTGCCCTGCAAAACAGGATTGCTTTCATAATCCTGATAAGGACCTTTGTAATTCTTTGATCTGGCGATCCTCACGTTATAGTCACACTGGCTGCCGCAGCAGTTGCCTGCCGAATAAAAAAGATAATAATAATCGTCCTTTTTAAGGATGCTCTGCCCTTCCAAACCCATCCGTTTGTCATCCTTAAACATGGTAAACAGTTCGCCTTCCAGCTTCAGACCATCAGCAGAAAGTTTGCTGCCGAGAATCTCAATGGGTCGGTTATCCAGTCCGTATGCTTTAAAACTGATGTAAAGCTGGCCGTTATCGTCATATACGAACGCATCAATCGCTTCCTTACCATGTTCTATGATCACCCCATGATCCTTAAAGTCCTTATCCGGGTATTGTGAAGTAGCCACACCGATATAAGAAGTATTGTCCTTCTTGCGTCTGGCCGTATAATAGATAAAATAAGTACCCTTATGATAATAATATTCCGGAGCCCAGAATGATCCCGTAGTCCATTCGGGAGCTTTATCAAACACATAGCCTGTCAGCTTCCAGTCTTTCAGGTTCGCAGAAGTATAGATCGGGAAATGAGGTGCCCATTCAGAAGAGGTACCCACGGCAAAATACTCATTGCCCTTCCTGATCACCGAAGGATCGGCAAAATCACCGGAGATCACCGCCTTAATGGAATTTTGTGCCATTAAAGGAGTGGTACAGCAAACAGTCTGAACAACAGAAATGAATAAAAGCGTCTTAAAAAGATTCCTCATATGGTTTATAGCAATGGTTTGAACCTGCAATATATCATTTTGGCTTATAAAATCCAGTGCTTTTTAACAGAGAAGGTGCCTGCGAGAGGCACCTTCCTGTAAAGATCATATTATTTTCCTTGCATCAATTGATGCTGCCGATCAATGTACCTACAGGGAAATTACTCTGACTGCAGCCATCCGTACCAAACAGACCTGCGCTGCCATTGCAGGAAGCAAAATTCCAGTAATCCCTGCTCCGGTACAAAGGCCCTTTGCCAATCGTACCCCAGTAGCCGTTAAAACTGAAATGAGATTTGCCGCAATCCATGCCCACCAGGTTATTCCCGCTCAGCACCTCATCACCAGACCCGTTCGGATTTCTGTAATCACCATAATAACTGCAGTCGTAGCCCGGAAAAGAAATCGAATTTCCGAAGTGATAAGAACCATGTGCCTTCTTGCCAACAAAAATCTGCACCCTTGTACCCGCTGCAACATTCCTCCAGTCCCTGGTATACCAGCCGCTGTGCTGAAAATACGTTACTGAGATGACCTTATTGGTCTGGGTATTTACCTGAAGAACCGTATGCTCCCAGTCGTAATCATGACCGCCAAGATTCGCGAAGCAGGTAGTTTGTGTCTTATACGTCCACCAATAATCTATAAATACCTTATTGGCATCGTTCGGATGCTGCTGCACCTCATAATAAGTCGGGAACTCCTTACTCCTGGTCGCATCACGATTGGTCAGCACCAGCGTACCATCACAAACAATACTGCTGGGGTCCGTACTGTTCCAGACAATCTCTACAGATGTAGGATACTCCGGTGCGGCCCGGTCAAACTTCAGTAAAGGCGCATAAGTACTGGCCAGGTTCTGAGCGGTGGTACCCGTAATCTTACTGCCACTTTCCTGGCAGTTTTCACAGAGAAATAAAGCTCCGGTCTCGTTGGCCACTGCCATACTGTTGGTTACGGCCCGTTTTTTTCCTGTTGAATCAGAAACGGTTTCTTTTTTGCATTGGGTAAAGATCAGACAGATCATTACCATGGACAATAGGGATGTTGTCTTCATAATGAATTTATTTTTGGTTAGAAACAACTTAAAGATAGGAGTTTACACTAAACAGATAGGAGTTTGCGGTAAATAAAATACTTTTGCGTCAATGGAATATTTCAAAAACCTGCTCAGCCTGCTGAAAACCGAAAGGCAGGAAGACCTCAGCCAATACCTTGCCCATACCGAAGCCACTTCAATTGCCGACAAAAGAGCAAACGGCCTGTCCTGGTACCCCATCGCCATCAGGGGAACAGAGATGACCCGGGGCGAATACCTGAATATAGAGATGGATCGCACCACACACCAGGAGTTCAGTCATCAGTTCCGTTTTGGCTCCTCCGTGGCCTTTTTCTCCAACCACGATGCCAGACAGGACCGCATCGAAGGTACCGTGACCAATGTGAGCGGCAACCGCATCAAAGTCACCATCAAGAGCGACGAACTGCCCGACTGGAGCAGCGACGGCAAGCTGGGGCTGGACCTGCTGTTCGACAACAACAGTTACGATGAAATGCAGCAGGCACTGAAACAAGCCACCCTGATCGCCGAACAAAAAGAAGAGGGCCCGCTGAACCTGACCGAAGTACTCACCGGGCAGCGCAAGCCAACTTTCAAGCAAGAAGGACTCCATTATACCCTGAGCAAACTCAACGAAATACAGCAGCAGGCTGCAGACCTGATCATCCGCGCAAACGAACTGGCCATCGTTCATGGCCCGCCCGGAACCGGAAAAACCACCACCCTGGTACAAGCCATCAAAGCACTCAGCAAACAGCATCCCGGGCAGCAGATCCTTGTTGTGGCCCCCAGCAATACCGCAGTAGACCTGCTCAGCGAAAAACTCGCAGAAGAAGACCTGAACGTATTACGGATTGGTAACCCCGCCAGAGTCTCTGCAAGACTGCTTGGCCTCACACTCGACAATAAGATGGCCGCCCATGAAAGCATGAAGCAGGTCAAAGCCCTGAAAAAGCAAGCCGCAGATTACAAGAACATGGCCCATAAATACAAGCGCAATTTCGGCAGGGCCGAACAGGAACAGCGCAAGGCACTGTTCAACGAAGCCCATAAGATCCTGAAAGAAGCCGGCAATACCGAACAATACATCATCGACCATGTTGTAGCCAAAGCACAAGTGATCACCTCCACGCTTGTCGGTGCCAATCACTACACCATCAGAGGGCTGAAATTTGATACCGTAGTCATTGACGAAGCCGGGCAAGCCCTCGAACCCGCCTGCTGGATCCCCATTCTCAAAGCGAAAAAAGTGATCCTTGCCGGCGACCACTGCCAGCTCCCCCCTACCATCAAATCAGCCGCAGCCGCAAAAGCCGGGCTGAGCACAACCCTGATGGAAAAATGCGTCGCCCTCTGGCCCGAATCCGTTGTGTTGCTGGAAGAACAATACCGCATGCACGAACTGATCATGAACTACCCCTCACAGGTATTTTACAAAGGACTCCTCAAAGCACACCCCGGTGTTGCCGCACGTCAGCTGTTCCCCGATGACAAAGTGCTTTCCTTTATCGATACCGCAGGCTGCGCTTTCGATGAAAAAGCAGAAGGCACCAGCACCACCAATCCCGAAGAAGCCGTCTTCCTGATCAAACACCTCAGTCAGTACGTCGAAGAACTCAGCAAACACTACGGACCAGAAAACTTTCCCTCTGTCGGTGTGATCGCCCCCTACCAGCAGCAAAACCTGCTGATCAGAGAACTGCTCCTCAGCTCAGACGAGTTACAACCCTATGCTGCCCACATTACCGTCAACACAGCAGACAGTTTCCAGGGACAGGAAAGAGACATCATATATCTAGGACTCACCAGGAGCAATCCCGACCGCAATATTGGTTTCCTTGCCGACATCCGCAGGATGAACGTAGCCATGACCAGAGCCCGGCAAAAGCTGGTCGTTATAGGCGACAGCGCCACCCTGTCCAGACTCCCTTTTTATGATGACTTTGTAGCCTATGCAGAAAAAAACCAGGCCTATCAGAGTGCCTGGGAATACGTATAAAACGGAGAGAAAGAAAAAAATACCAAACCATGCAACTTTTTAAATAAATTTCCGTCCTACTATTAACAAGCAATAAAATTCAACAGGAAACCATCTACCAGGATGGCTTCATCACAAAAAACGAATAATTATAAAACAGATGAAAAAGATATTCCCGATATTAATTGCAGCAGCGATCTGCAGCACCAGCCTGAACACCATCGCCAAACCAGTTGTTCCAAATACTACCAGTTTCATATCCAAAGACGAAAGAACCGTAAAGAATTTTAACGGCGTAGTAGCAGGCGGTCCGATAGAAGTCATCATCACCATAGGCAGCACCGAAGGACTCCGGTTTGAAGGAGATGCCGAAGCCATCTCTACTCTGGTTTCAGAAGTAAAAAGCGAAGTACTGATCATCCGCCCGCAGATGAGCTGGCAGAGCTGGTCCAGAAAATACAGGGACAAAAAGATCACCGCCTACGTCAGCGCGAAAAACATCAGCAGCCTCACCATGAGCGGTGAAGGAAGCATCCTTGTGAAAGGAACCGCTACCGCAGCAGAACTGGCCATCACCCTAAGCGGATCAGGAAGCATAAAAACAGGCGTCAGTGCAGACCTGCTGACCACCACCATAAGCGGATCAGGGAACCTGGAAGCAACAGGAAAAGCCGGAAAAGCCTCTGTCAACGTCAGCGGATCAGGTCAGCTAAACGGAAAAGGACTTGCCCTCACCGATCTCACCGCACGCATCAGCGGATCAGGCTCGGTAACCGCCAAAATCAGCGGAACCATCAAAGCATTCATCAGCGGATCGGGTCACATCTACTATAGCGGCAACCCGTCCATAGAACAAAGAGTAGTAGGATCTGGCGGGGTTAGCGAATTGTAACCCCACCGCTCCATCATTACCTCCCCTAAACTAAGTTCTTTTATTTGTCACTCAGCAATTTTACAACAGCAGGCTCGTTCTCCTCAATTTCGGAGAACCTGCCAATCTGATCATTAGAGAAGAAATTATCGTTCAGATCATCATTTGCAGTCGATACCTCTCCGATAATACACTCCTCCGAATCCGGATAGAACTCATGCCAGACACCTGGAACAATCGTTACCCGTTCCCCCGCCTGCAAACTCAGTTTCTCTCCCGAAGCAATTTCCCTGAAGCTGCCGTTTACCTTCACACTGATCCGCGCAGGACTGTCATCAACCAAAGGGTCATTCGCCCAAAGCTGCACCACCAATATACCCGTCCGGCAAATGATGTCCTCCTTTTTCTGCTGATGCGTATGACTCGGCGTCACCTGAGCCCTGACCGCATACATCAGCTTCTCGCAGTACTCCTGCTCCTCTGCTAAATTGACCAGCACCAGACCACAGCCCTTAAAATCTCCCAGACCAAAATCCGTCACATCCCATTTAGGCTGAGGCGGCAATGCCCATCCGTTTGCGTTGAAGAAGGCTGTTGCTCTTTTAACAACACCGTTTATCTCAGATCTTTTCATTTGGTTAGCAATTAATTGTAAAACACTAATTATGGATAAAACCGATCACATCAGCCGGTTTGGCCCCCTCATGCACAATAGCCATCAGCGCCTTTGTCATTCCTGCCGGATTCGCATGCTGGATCACATTCCTGCCATACACGATCCCCTTCACGCCCTGCTGCATCAGCCCGTAAGTCCTGTCCAGAATCTCCTGATCACTCGCCTTGCCACCACCGCGAACCAGCACCGGAATCCGTCCTGCAATCTCCACGATCCTGTGGTACTGGTCCACATCATCCGTAGGATCCGCCTTAATGATATCCGCACCAAGCTCCACACCCTGACGCACCAGCGGAATGATCTTTTCAGGATCACCATTGACCATATAGCCCCCAGCCTCACTATTCGGGCGGAACACCAGCGGTTCCACCATCAGCGGCATCGCAAACTGCTCACAAAGTGGCTTTATCTTCAAAATATTCTGTATACACTGATCCGTTACCTCCGGCTCCCCCGGAATACTGAACAAATTGACCACCACACAAGCCGCATCCAAACGGACCGCCTGCTCCACAGGATTCTCTATCATCCTGCTGAAAAGTGCCCGCGGCAGTTCCTTCCCATACACATTGGCCACATCCGTACGCAGCACCAGAGAAGGCTTTTCCCTGCCCGGCAAAGTCTGCAAATAATGCGCCTGACCAACCGTCAGCTGTATCGCATCAGGTGCCGCATTCACCAGGATATCCACTGCGTTGCCGATGTTTTCAATCCCCTGCAAAAACCCATACTCATTAAAGAACCCATGGTCTATCGCCACATCAAAGCAATTGCCTGACTTACTGTTGAATAATCTTTTTAATCTGTAATCTTTCATCTTATTTATTGTTCTGTTTCCGTAGAAATTATCTTTTTATCAATTGAATGGCGCCCTGCCAGCCGCCGCATCCGGATTTTCCTTCAGATAGATCCGGTACAGCTCAAAGAAGACCGGAGCATCCAGGATCACCGCATCAGGGTCCAGCTTTTTGACCTCCTCTACCACCTTCACATGCCAGGAAGGCACCTTCAGGATATTCCTGAACCAGTGAAATGGCACCTTTCTCCTGCGGATCAGGTCCGCAATCACCCTCGCCGCCTCCTTAGGATCATCCTGGTTCACATCCTCGCCCGCCCTCAGCACCGGCATATTGCCATGCAGCGACATTAGCGGAACCTTTTGCGGCACAATCCCGTTCGGACTGAAAGCCGCATAGGCATCCAGCCCCTTGCTGTTCATACCCGGAGCCTGCCCGTCGATGACAAAGCCTGTAATACTCAAATCCCATTGCCGGTAATACGGCAGATTATGCTTAGCCCACTGGCTTACCCCATCCGGAAGACCAGATATCGCCCTTGGCGCCTGCAGCATCCCCGGCATCAGGTAACCCGCGCCATTATCTGCCGCAGCAAAATAATCATGCGGCGCCGCCGTCTCCCTGCGGTACTCCATCGCCATCGGCACCCGCTGCGCCAGTACGGGACTGATGCTCCACATCATCGGCACCTTGCCCCTGTCCGGATCATCCCAGATATCAGGCGTCGTCTGCGACAGCCAGGAAGCCGCATCATAATCGCCCACATAAAAAATATAGAAGTTTTTGCCGCCCAGCTGCAACTTGCCGTTTTTATCCAGATAACCCAGCTGCTGCAACTGCCCGCGGGTCACCCAGTTCTGTTTATACACCTTTTTCAAAGGATAATGCTGCCAGAAAGAAGCATTCGCCAGCGCGCCGAAACCAATCGCATCCGCATCCTTAAACGCATTATACGCACTGATCACCCTTGAATATTCCCATTCCGTCTCCACATCTTCGTGCTTCCCGCCCGCATGCTTCGTATACTTATACGCCCATGGCGGAAAACCACCCAGATACGTAAACCGGTCGCCATTGCCATTTCCCTGATAAGCCAGCAGCAAATACTCCTTTAGTGTCTTCAGATCCGTGCCCTCCGTCTGTGCCGCATCATCCGTCGCCTTCTCGTCCCCCCAGGGGCTCAGGTCATAAAAAAACGCATTCCTGCTCACAAAGAAATCATGATTGGACAACGTATGGTGGTTGATCCTGGTCGCCGTCGGTTTCTGCATCCACTGCTGATCCAGGTAATAAGCCCCATATCCCGGATTGCTGCGGCCTTTTTTTATATAATTTTCTATAAACCAGAGATAAGCATCATTCTTTACCGATCCGCTCGATGCCCTGTTCGTACCCGGGATCGTTCCCCTGCCCGTAAACAAAGAAGAGCCGTCCGGTTTCAGCAGCCACTTCCCCACAGGAAGCTTAGGCCCGTTCAGCACCAGCCTGGAATACAGACTGCCCTCAGAAAGGTCATACCTGATCGCGATCAGATCCTCCGCACCCGCCACCGAAGACGCCACATTACTCGTCGCCGCTACCTTCGGATCATACACCACTGCCCCCTTAATGTCCCTGCGGAAGGCCGTAACCAGCTTTACAATATCCGTATACAATAACGTATCCGCATCCTGCAGCCACTTACCCGGTTTCCGGTACTTATCCCACCAGTAATGGTCGATATTGACCCCCGCATTCTCAATAAAGAAAAAATATAACCTTGGAGATTTACGGTTTACGATCCCCTGCAAAGTCGCCAGCGTATGCGCATGGTCCCAGGTGGCCCGCACATTCGCCTCGTTTTTCATATCCAGTTTCAGCGTATAGCCCAGATCATATAGCGCAATGTGTTTTCTGCCCTGAGCATGCACAGCAGGGCCTGATAGCCAGGCAAGCAGCAGGATCAGCACCAACAGCAAACCACATCTTTTCAGTACTATGTAAAAATTCATCCCACTTATTTTTGATCAAAGATCCCGTAAGTCCGGAACCACAAAGCAATAATACAAAAAGAAATCACAACTTGTATAGACAAGATAACATTTATATCCTTTAACAGATAAAAAATAATTTCTTTAAATGATTACCTTTACAATCAAACCTACACAACTGCCTTAATGAACAGAAAAGAAACCACTCCTTTATATCAAAAAATTATAGATGACCTTAAACTATCGATAGAAAAAGGTCAGTATAAAAAAGGAGATCTGCTGCCTTCAGAAAACGACCTCTGCAAAACCTACACCACCACCAGGGTCACCATCAGACAGGCACTTTCTGCCCTGATGGTCTCCGGACACATCACCCGCAGGCATGGCAAAGGCAGCATCGTCGCAGAACCCAAAAAAGGACTGGGCATCCTGTCCCTGAGAGGCGTAACCGCCGGAATAGGTGACAAACTCCTCACCACCAGCATCCTTCAAAAGCCCGTCAAACAAGACTGGCCTGCCGATTTCTTTTATGAACTGGACGAAGAAGAACTCGCTGCCGGATGCATCTGCTTCACCAGGCTCAGGTACCTCGATGAAAAACCCCTGCTCTACGAAGAAACCCTCATCACCAATACCAACCTGAACCGCTTCACCTCCAGGAACCTCGAAAACAAGTCCCTGTTCAAACTGCTCGAAGAACACTACCAGATCAAAGTCATACAGGGCCAGCAGAAGATCTGGGCCATCAACGGCGACAAGGAAATCAGCAGATTACTGAACGTCAAAACCAGTGACCCGCTCGTACACATGAAACGAAGACTGCAGACCAATATCAAAAACCTGAACATCTACTCCTCATTATACTGCAATACCGCAGAGTACTTTTTGCAGGACTACTTCTAAACCAGCTATTGCTTCAGCAGCCGCATCACCTGACCGCCACCCTGCTCCAGCTGCAGGCTGATCACCTCTTTGTTGTTTACGACCCTTGAAGTTTTGACCAGTGCGTTCGGATTCAGAGCCGTCTCCGGGCCGTCTGCATACAGCTCCGCACGGTAACTGCCCTCCGGCAGGAAATCCAGCGGGATACGCATCGGCCGAACCGTACTGTTATTGATGGTCCCCACGTACCAGTCACTGCCCTTTCTGCGGGCCACCGTCAGGAAAGCGCCCGGCTCCCCGTTCAGCACCTTGACCTCATCCCAAACCGTAGGCACCTGCTGCAAAAACTCAAACCCCGGCTGCCCCTCATAAGCCTCCGGAAAATCCGCCACCATACTCAGGTAACTTTCCAGCACTACATACATCGCCAGCATATGGCAGCGCGTACCAGCCATCAACGGCTTTACATACCGGGACTTGAACTGCTCCGGCCGCACCGCCCTGAAACCACCCAGATGATAATCGCTGGCACCGGCCAGCAGGCGGGTAAAAGCAATATCCAGATCATGCTCCGGCGTAACCGCCGCCTTCAGCCATTTGTTCTGCTCATAATTGTACGTACCCTCCCGGGTAAACTCATTCGGGTACGTGCGGTTCATCCCAGTCGGCTTATAAGCCCCGTGAAACTGGATAAACAACTTATGCGCCGCCGCCCTTTGCAGGATCTCCTCCTGGATCTTCACCATCTCCTGATCATCACGATCCAGGAAATCCACCATCATCCCCTTGATACCCCATTTCTCAAACTGCGTAAAAGCTGCTTCCAGCTGCGGATACAAAGCCATCCAGTTGATCCAGACATGAATCCCGACCCCCTTACTTTTGGCGTAATCGCAGATGCGCTGCATCTCAATAGAAGGAATCGCTTTGGTTACATCCGAATACGTTCCCTTTACCGCATAATTCGGCCAGTCATTGGGATACCAGGCAAAGCCTCCGTAACCGATCACAGAATGATAAGCAATGTTATTCCTCGCGCAGAAATCTATATAATATTTATTCGTTTCAAAGTTCGCACCCGGTGCAAAAGTCGTATCCGGCACCACATCCCCGTTCCACCAGTGAAAAGACGTCTTCCCCGGTTTCAGCCATGACGTATCCTCAATCTTCGAAGGCTCATTCAGACTGGTCAGAATATTGGATTCGATCAGCGCACCTACCCTGTCGCTGATCAGCATGACCCGCCAGGGCGTCCGGTGCGGCAAAATGGCCTTCACCTTAATTTCCTGCTGACCCTGCAAAGGCGACAGCTGCGCAGCCAGCAGCCCGTTCTTTTTACTCAGGTACATGCCCGCATAGTCCCTCAAACTGGCTTCCGTGATGGCCATATAGGTCTTGCCTGTAAACTCAAACAAAGCCGGAAGATCCATCAAGGCCTTCTCCTTCAGCTCAGCAAGTGGCATTTTCTCATACAAACCCTCATGATTGTTGTTGAACTGGTCAAAAAGCAAAGTCCTGACGCCCGGATTACCAGCCACATTAAAACCCGTATTTTCCTCCGTCAAGGTATACGAATCCCAGCCGGCCTGCTTCGGAAACTCGTAGCGGAAAGCCAGCCCGTCATTGAAAGCCCTGACCAGCAAATTGATCTGCCTGCCCCCCTTTTCGATCAGCGGGATCAGCACCTGTTTATAATGATTGCGCACCTGAGAAGTCTTTCCTATCGGAAGCGCATAAAATTCATCTGCCCCGCCAAACACCGCCTTAGGTGTCTGCAGTCCCCTGCCAAAAGCCCCCTGCTCCTTAAAAGTGAACCCAAGCTCCGAATCGCCGATCAGCAACCTGCCCTTATAAGCCACCCGATAGACCGGTTTATCCGCCTTCAGCTGAAAAGTAAAAACAACATTGCCGTCAGGAGATTTGAGCCCGATGGTTTTCTGAGCCCATACGGGCGATGAACCCAAAGACAGCAGGATTAAAAAAAAGATAAAGACAGGTGATTTCAGGAAATTCATAAGGCCCGGTTGGTATATCTGGTTAGCGGATGACACTAAACTAAGAAAGATTTTCCGGACTTAGCGGAATTCCGGCGATTAACCTGTGGTCAGCTTCCTGACTACCGGCGCCACCTGAGTGCCAAACAGTTCAATATTTTTGAGCACCTGCTTGTGCGGGATTACCCCTGTAACCAGCTGGGCAAGGAACCTTGTATTCTGAAACAGCTCATGCTGGTGCATGATCTTGTCTATGGCCTGCTGCGGGCTGCCCACCACCAGCGGACCATCGCTGCGCAGGTATGCAAACTGCTGCCTGGTCATCGGAGACCAGCCCCTGTCACGACCCACCCTGTTCATCAGGGCCTCATAGGAAGGATAAAATTCATCCGCTGCCTGCTCCGAATCCTCTGCCACATAAAACTGCGAACTGATGGCCAGCTGCAATTTGGACACATCATGCCCCGCATCGGCCGCCGCCTTGCGATAAAGCTGTATAAAAGGCACAAACTGTTCCGGAGCCGAGCCCAGGATAGCCACCGCCATCGGCAGGTTAAGTCTGCCCGCCCTTTCTGCGGATGCCGGTGTACCGCCCACACCGATCCAGATCGGAAGCGATTCCTGCAAGGGTCTCGGATAGACTCCGCGACCCACAATAGCCGCCCGGTGCGTACCCTTCCAGGTCACGATCTCCTCGGCACTGATCTGCATCAGCAGGTCCAGCTTCTCCGAAAAAAGCGCATCATAATCGCTCAGGTTGAAACCAAACAAAGGAAAAGATTCAATGAAAGAGCCCCTGCCGGCAATGATCTCAGCCCTGCCACCCGAAATCAGGTCTACAGTGGCGAAGTTCTGAAAAGTGCGTACCGGATCAGCAGAACTCAGCACCGTTACCGAACTCGAGAGTTTGATGTTTTTGGTGATCGCCGCGGCCGCAGCCATAAATACCTCCGGCGCAGAGATCACGAAATCAGAACGGTGGTGCTCGCCGAAGGCGAAAACATCCAGACCGACCTCATCGGCGAGTTTTACCTCTTCCAGTAATTCCTGTACCCGCTGGTGTGCATTAACCGCGTTTCCTGCTTTATGATCGGCTTGCAACTCGCCAAATGTGCTGATTCCTAATTCCATGTGCTGGTGTTGATGTATTTAAATAAGCCCTGAATATAGCTGGTTTGTGTGTTAACTGCTCGTCATAAAACACATTTAAAGGTACTTTTCAGAAAGCCGTTTTGGTGCAACCAGGCAATAAGAAAGCGTCAGCGCATCCATCAGCATTTCTTTGCGCAGGCCTTTCAGCACCAGTACGGTCCATCCCTGCCGGCCCCAGCCACCCGGAACAGGATAAACTATCGCAGGATCAAAAGCACAAAATACCGACTGGTCTATTTCCGAAAGCTTCAGCACAACCTGCTCCTTTTCGGTATCGAGCGTAGCGAAAATCTTCTTATAGACCCTGAAGGAGGTCTTCTCAAAATGCGGCTGCTGTACTACTTCTTCAAAAGACAGCGCCATTTTTATACATGTGGCTTTGCTGATCATGCTATAAATTTAAACAATCGTATTGGTAAAATGAGGTGGTGTCTTAATCGGCACCTTAGATTGACGCAGTCGCCCCCTTGTATTCCGGGCTGGAGGGTTTAGATTTGTAATACACTGGTTGTGAAGAACCTTTAGCTTTATGACACATCAACTATCAAACCCATATGAGACGAATAACCGCATTTAACTTTGTGAGCCTGGATGGCTACTACAAAGACGCACACAACGACATCAGCTGGCACCAGCATGGTGGCGAAGAAAGTGAGTACTCCGCAGACAGCCTGAAGGCTGACAACATCCTGCTCTTCGGCAGAATAACCTATGAAATGATGAAGAGCTACTGGCCAACGGACATGGCCAAAGCCAATGACCCTGTAGTGGCTGCAGGGATGAACAATGCGGAAAAGATCGTTTTTTCGAACAGTCTGACGGTTGCAGACTGGCAAAATACAAGCCTGATCAGCGGTGACATTGTGGAAGCGGTAAGGACGCTGAAACAAAGCCGGGGCAAGGACATGGCGATATTGGGCAGCGGCAGCATCATTACACAATTTGCCGCAGCCGGACTGATCGATGAATTTCAGATCATGGTAGATCCGGTGATCATTGGTGCGGGTACTTCTGTTTTTCAAGGTCTACCTGCGCAACTGACGCTGAAACTGACCAGCAGCAAGGTGTTTAAAAGCGGGGTCGTGCTGCTGTGTTATGAACCTGCCTGAAACCGGAGAAATTTTCTAAATTCAGGATTTAGTTTACTATAATTCTCAAAGAGATTTTAATAGAATACTGATTAATATCAGGAGAATTTATCGTTAAACACTATACAACAAGACCAAAGTCCACAACCGATATTGTAAAAATATGGCAGAAACTATAAAATTTGAAACCGTAACCCAATACATTAATACCTTTCCTGAAACCGTGCAGGTCCTGCTGGAACAGATCAGGAAGACCATACAGGAAAACGCCCCTGATGCGGAAGAAGTGATCAGCTACAACATTCCGGCCTTAAAATACCATGGCATGCTGATCTTTTACTCGGCCTACCAGAAACACGTATCCATTTCTACTGCACCTTTTGCCGTATTTGAAATCTTCGCCAAAGAACTGGCGTCTTATAAACGCAGCAAATCGACTGTACAGTTTCCTTTGAATGAGCCGCTTCCGCTGGAATTGATTGCGAAGATGACCCAATTCAGAGTAAAAGAAAATCTGGAATTAGCAGAGGAAAAAGCAAGAAATAAGAAAAAATAGCACAGGGAAAAGGAAAAAATAGACCTCTCCTGGAATTCGGGTTTGAATAATAATTGTAATTTTAACCCCAATTACAACAACCCGCCATATGCAAGAGTCAAATTCACTAAAAAAAGTCGCAGAATTCCATAAAACATTCAAACATCCGATCAAGGAAACACCTGGAATCCCAGCCAGAGAGCGGGCCAACCTGAGGGTTTCTTTGCTGGCCGAAGAACTGCAGGAACTGAAGCAGGCGATAGAAGCCAATGATTTTGTAGAGATTGCGGATGCGCTTTGCGACCTGCAATACGTCTTGTCGGGTGCGATCCTGGAGTTTGGCCTGGGCGACCGGTTTAAGGATCTGTTTGAGGAAGTCCACCGTTCCAACATGAGCAAAGCCTGCAAATCTCAGGAAGAAGCCGAACAAACGATTCAGCACTACCGCAAGAACCACCAGTGCGATGCGTATCATAAAGAAGAGGAATCGCTGTTCCTGGTGTACAGGAGCAATGACCACAAGACGCTGAAGTCTATCAACTACTCGCCTGCAGATTTGAAAGGCATACTGGGTTAAGAAAGTATTTTCTTCTTTACATCATCCAGATAAACAGGGAGAGATCGCTTGTTGTTGTACAACTCAGGGGATCCCTCCCTGTTGTTTTTCAAACCAATACTTCTGCTTTTCCGGATCAGTATTCAATTTAAAATCAACCTAAATTCAGCTCAGACTTGTCTTATTCCAGTATAGGACAACTAAAGTCTGAAAGCAACTTGCCAGCCCCTAGCGCGAGGGTTGGTAGGGGGTTGCTAGGGTGTTGCTTCGGTCCGGACGCACCCAACCCAGTTGTATTGCCATGAAAACTCACCTAAAAATCGGCCCCAACCCACCATTTTATTCAAACCGGCTAATACTCTGGCGCAAAGCACTTACCCTTCCCGCCCAGATTCTGCCCAGCCAGATCAGCTGGATCACCACGATCAGCCCGAAGACCCCCATCATGGCATACTTAAAATTAGTAAAATGGATATTATATGCAAAGAAGCTGAAGAAACCCGCCATAAATAACAACCTCGCCACCAAAGAAACCGCCGCATAACTCTTGATCCTGCCGAGATAATGCTGCAGGCCCGTTTTGATGTCTCCGCCCTCAGGCATGAACCTGGCAAAACTATAACCCGTCAGGCTGTGCAGGATGGCACAAAGTATGGCAAGAACCAGCAAAGCGTTGATGAAGAGCGGTTTTTGATCCCCGTCGAACATGGTATAATAACACAGCAGGAAAGCCGTCCAGCCGCATACCTCGATCAGGATCTGTTTTCTGATACCCTTCAGCACCGGATGCTCACTTTCTTTAAGCATTGTTTTCAGTTCGGCAGCGGTTTTAACAGGTGCTTCTGCCCTGTTCCATTCCATTTTAAGATCGTTCAGTTCCATGATTTATAGGTTTAAAAGTTTTTGAATTTTGTTTTTAATGCGGTTGAGTTTTACCCCAACATTGTTCTCGCTGATGCCTGTGATCTCCGCGATCTGCCTGTAGCTCAGGTCCTCGAGGTAGAGCGCAATGATGGCCTTTTCGGCATCATCCAGCTGTTTGAGCGCTGCAAACAGGCGTTCCTGCCGGTGCTGCAATTCCTCGTCTTCGCTTTCTTCGGCCCGGTCTGGCAGTACGGGTGCAAAGTCGATCTCCGGGCGGCGCTTGCGAAAAGAAGCAATTGCGGTGTTGAGGGCGATGCGGTACATCCAGGTGCTGAATTTGGCCGTGCCTTTATAGGCCGGGCTGGCTTTCCAGAGCTGGTAAATGATCTCCTGAAACAAGTCTTTGCGGTCTTCGGGGCCATCCCGGTAGAGCCGGCAGACTTTGTGAATGATGCCCTGATGCTCACCGATCAGGGTCAGGAAGTCCTGCTCATCCATAATTTTGCTGATTTAAAATCTTCATTGTTCTGGTTTTAGAGGATTAGTTGGGGAAATCAGAAAATCCTTACAGCAAGGGGGTTGTTTTTCCTGTTTTCAACCAACCTTCTTCTTATTCTGATTGGCTCCGTTTCTTATTGCAATCTGCTTGATTTCCTATTTTAACCGCTCTGCTTCTTATTCTGCTCTGAATGTGCTAAATTTAGGCAACTAAATATAAGTATCAGGTGTGAAAAATCTTTCTCTTTCTCTGTGTGCCCTTGCCTTTGCCGGTTTGGCCAGCAGCTTTAAACCTACAACAACACATTTCAAACCAGAAAACCCTCCTGTAGCGAGGGAAACCGTGGCTTCAAAAGTATATAAACTCGCGCAGGCCTTCAAAGCGACACTGAATGCACAACAGCTGGCGGCGCTGGAAATTCCGCTGACCAAAGAGGCCTCCACAAAATGGACCAATATTCCGGGCGGGGCATCTAACAGGAACGGATTGCAGTTCAGCACTTTAAACCCAGCACAACTGGCAGCGGCAAAGGCGATAATCGCGGCAGCGGCAGGTACGGCAGCCAATGAAGGCTATGACGAGTTCCTGCAGATCGGCCTGGCCGATGAAGTGATCGGCAAAAGCGGCAGAAAGGGATACGGTTCAGGAGAATACATCATTGCTTTTTTGGGCACGCCAAGTGCGACGGGCCAGTGGATGCTGCAGTTTGGCGGCCACCATTACGCCCAGAATGTGGTGTACAATAAGGGCAAAACGGCCAGCGCTTCACCTATATTTGAAGGCGGCGATCCGAGGGAATGGACCACAGACAATAAGAAATATGCGCCTCTGGTGCAGGAACATGATGCCATGGCGGCCATGCTGGCGGCGCTCAGTACGGAGCAACTGGCCAAGGCGAAGGTAGATGAAAAGATCAGCGATGTGCTTTTGGGCACGACTAAAGATGGTCGCTTTCCGGCGGCAAAGGCGGGGATCAAAGTTGCTGAACTCAGCTCCGCCGCAAAGGCAAAGGTCATGGCGGCCATGATGCCCTGGCTGAACGACATTGACGCCGACATCAGAACTAGTTTACTGAAAACCTATGCGGCTGAACTGAACGATACCTATATCTCCTATTCGGGCAATCCGAAAGGGATCAGCGGAGATCCTGCTTCTTTCCTCACGGAGATTGCCGATTATGTCAGAATCGACGGTCCGGGGGTATGGCTTGAGTTTGCCTGCCAGCCGGGGGTGTACTCGAATCTGGCGCATTACCATACGGTCTACCGGGATCACCGGCTGGATTACAACAATTTATGGGATTTCTGAGCCAGTTCTGATTCATTGGTGAGGTCGAGTCTGAGCGGCGTGATCGATACGAGGTCGTTGTCTATGGCCCATCGGTCGGTTCCTTCTTCTGCGGGTTCCAGCGGGGAGACGGTGATCCAGTAATGCTGGCGGCCCATCGGGTCCTCGCCGGGCACTACATGGCCGTCGTAGAGCCGCACGGATTGGCGGGTCCAGCGCAGGCCTTTGGGCTTGCGGGGAAAGTTGACATTGTACAGGCCAAAGGTCTGGTCTTCTATCAGCAGTTTCAGGGATTCTTCTACGAAAGGTGCCAGTGCTTCAAAATCAGGTTCGGTCTTGCCTACGGGGGTACTCAGGGCGATGCCTTTGATGCCGAGCAGCACGGCTTGTTTGGCAGCGGCGAGGGTGCCCGAATGCCACATGGAATTGCCGAGATTCGGCCCCATATTGATGCCCGACAGCACGACTTCGGTATCGGGATACATGTGCAGACCGAGGGCTACACAGTCTGCGGGAGTTCCGTTGACGCGGAAGGCTTCTATGCCTTCAAAGGTGATTGGGGATTTCTTGTAGGACAGCGGTCGGGAATGGGTGATGGCATGGCCCATAGAGGATTGTTCCACATCGGGCGCCACGACCCTTACTTCGCCGAATTTCAGGGCGATTTTGGAGAGAGCGGCTATTCCGGGGCTGTAAATGCCGTCGTCATTGGTGATCAGAATTTTCATAGGTCGGGGGTTTATGTTGAATCAAAAACAGGTTACTGTTAAATAAGCATGCAGGTTTAAAACCTTCTTAGCCATCATATTGTTCAGTCAATATGAAAAAAACCGGCAAACTGATCAAACTGATTCACAATCCAACCGCTGGTGAAGGCGATTATTCGAGGAAAAGAATTACGGCTTTGATGAAGTCTCATGGCTACCGCTGTTCGTATGCTTCGTCCAAAAAGAAAATCCTCAAATCTGTGGCTCCGGAGACGGAGTTTATAGTGATTGCCGGGGGCGATGGCACGATCAGGAAGACGATTATGCGCCTGCTGAATAAGAAACTGAAGTATAAAAGGCCGATTGCGCTGCTGCCTTTTGGTACGGCGAACAATATTGCGACTTCACTGAATATCCCGCAGAATAATGCGAAAAACATCAGTTCCTGGTCGGGTTATCACCTGAAGAAGTTTGATGTGGGTCAGGTGGTGGGTTTGCCGGAAACGGCTTTTTTCATAGAGTCCTTTGGCTTTGGTTTGTTTCCGAAGCTGATGAAGGTGCTGAAGAAAATGGATACGGATCATATTGAGCATGCCGGGGAGGAGTTTGAGCTGGCGCTGGATACCTTGCTCAGGCTGACGGAAAATTATAAGGGTGTACCTTTTAAAATGGAAGTGGATGGCAGGGTGATCGAGGACCGGGCGATCCTGATTGAGGTGATGAACATCTCTAGTCTGGGCCCGCATCTGAAGCTGAGCAAGACGGCTGATCCTGAGGATGGTTTGTTTGATGTGGTCATTGTGACGGAAAGTCAACGGCAAAAGCTGCTGGATTACCTCAAGGGAAAGATCACTAACAGGGAACCTTCTTTTGCGATCAAACCGATTCTCGCAAAGAAACTGAGCATTTCCTGGCAGGGAAAGGATGTGCATGCCGATGACCAGGTCATTAAGGTGCGTGAACACCCTGACCTGGTCATTTCTTTGCTGGACAGTCTGCTGGAAATTGTGACTCCTGCGGAGGGGGTTTAGTCGTTTTAGCTGTGCTGATTGGTTTAGCCTGAGCGAAGAATCAGCACAGCCCGAACCGGGGTTTAATTGACCGGCATTACAAACAATGGCGTTTCTGTTACGGTGAGGGTCAGTTTGCCATTGCTTACTTTCACAAGTTCCTTCCGCATTTCGTCTTTTCCGGCTGTCGGGTAACACAGATTTACCTGCTTTATACCTTTGAGCTGCAACGTATAGGTTGTCGTACTGCCGTCTTCGGAAGGTTTCACCAATATATAGGCAGATTTGCCTTTGAGTTCGTATTCGTCTACCAGCGGGCTTTTAGAAAGGGCGGTTTTGTAGGTGTACTCCCCCATCAGCTTATTGGCCTGATAAATATAATCCAGGGCGGGCTTGCGGCGGCGGTTCTTGTCGAGCAGGCCGGAAGAGGAAAATCTGCCCCCGCTTTCGAGGTTCTCGTCGTAAGTCTGGTACAGGAAAACCCTGGCTACGCCATGACGGGGATACAGCAATGCCGAACGCAGCACCCAGTCGGCCTGGGTTTCTGATGCGGTTTTGTTGCCGATAGGAATTGCTCTCAGCGGGCTTCTCTGGTCTACATCGTAGCCGGTTTCACTCATCCATACGGGCATACCGCCTGCCTGCTGTTTTGCGAGCAGCATAAAGTTATTGGCGATGGAGTCTGCGGCAGACAGTTCGGGAGCCATGCCTCTGGTGGCTTTGGTGCCCTGGGTGGATTCGTCGTCGTCTGAGTAGAGGTGGTAATTGATCACGTCCCAGCAAAGGTCTACCGAGCCATCTGGTTTGTAACCTCTGTTTTCTTTGCACCAGCGGATCATTTCGGCTACGTAGGCGGTGTCTGGTTTGGCCAGCCCACCCATCACGACCTGCATGGCGGGGTCTGCGTTCTTGACGCCTACGCCCGGGCCCATGGTGTTTTTATGTCCGTCGTAAAAGGCGGAGAGGTTGGCGGCGTAGTGCCGGCCGCTCTGATAGGCTCTGGGTCCTTTCCACCATTTGTCGCGTTCGTTGTCGCACTCGATGTAATGGATCAGCCCGAGTCCTTTCTTCACGACATTGACTTTGTCGTTGGCCCATCTGGGTCTGCTGTCTACACTGAGCAGTTTGGTATCTACGTTGGTATTGCTGCCGTATCTGGCGGCATACTGAAAGGCGACTTTGGCCTGTTCGATATAGGATTTGGGATCGGCGAAGTCCTTGCCATGACGTACGGGTACATTGTCCTGGTCGGCTTCTCCGGCAGGATAGGTATTGACCATCCATTTGGGCAGGGTTTTCAGGCAGGCCAGTACGTCGATGTGATTGGCTTTGCAGGCTTCGTACATGGCATCGTAGTTCCAGCCTCCGCTGAGTGTGGGGTTGAAGGAGTAGCGGCCTTCTTCGGTCTCGAGTTTCTCCCAGTCCATATAGTGGCGGATGGCGGTAAAGTATTTCATGCCGTTCAGCCTTTGCTCGTCGATGTTCTGCGGATCTTTCTCGCTTTCAAAGTCCCATTCAAAGGCGTTGACGCCGAAGGTATGTTTCAGCGGTATTTTTGCTGTTTTGGGTTTTACTTTGTTCTGGCCCTGTACGGGCGATAAAATGGTCCAGCCCAGCAGACAGAGGGCGGTAAGCAGCGTTCTTTGAAGGTTCAATTTGATTGGATAAAAGTGTTCGACTGCCGAAAATTAAGCAATTTATATGAGTTATATTTAGGGCATGGAAGATTCTATGGAAATTTTAAAGTATCCTATCGGTCGTTTTGTTCCGGCTAAGGGGTATGATCCGGACCGTCTGGGTTCCTGGATCGGGGGCATCAGGTCTTTGCCTTTGCTGCTGGATTATTGTATTGAAAATCTGGATGAGGCGCAGCTGGACACGCCTTACCGCCCCGGGGGTTGGAACGTGGTGCAGGTGATCCATCACATCGCTGACAGCCATATGAATGCGTATATCCGGTTTAAACTGGCGCTGACGGAGGAAAGACCGGCCATTAGTCCTTATGACGAGGTGCGCTGGGCAGAACTGCCTGATGTGACGGGAGTGCCGCTGAATGTGTCGATCACTTTGCTGCATGCGCTGCACAGACGCTGGACTTATCTGATGGAGCAGCTGAAACCGGAGGACTGGAACCGGGAGTATTATCACCCTGGAAATAAGGAGTATATGCCTTTATGGCAAATGGTGAACCAGTACAACTGGCATGGCACGCATCATGCGGAGCAGGTTTTGGCTTTACGCAAGCGAATGGGCTGGTAAGGTCGGTATTTGTGGCTTTTGCTTTTTCCTGCTTTTCTTTTTCTTTTTGAGCCAGATGATAAAGCCGGTAACGGGTAAACTGGCGGAGATAAGGCTGACGATGACGGCGATGATCTTGCCTGTGAGCCCGAAGAGTTTGCCGGTATGGAGGTCGTAATTGGTGGCTTCTACCAGGTCTGCCCTGTTGTAATCTTTATAGAGTTTGGCCCGCAGCAATTGCCCGCTGGCTTCGTCAAAGAAAAAGGTATTCTGTTTGCGTGCCCACCGGTAGGGATAAATCATCCTCAGACGGAGTTCTCCGCCTTTTCTGACGGAAATGCTGGTGCTGTTGGCACCGGGGTATTGGGCTTTGAGCCTGGTATACATCTGGCCGTAACGTTCCGGAAGTGCTGCTGTGTTCAGTGGTTTGGGGCTTTTAATTTCTTTTCCGCTGGTCAGTTTGGTGCCTGTTAAAAAGGCGGCGGCTGTTTTGACTTCTTTGAAGGCAAAGAACAGGCCGGTCAGGGAGATGACGATCAGAACCGGAAAGGTATAGAAACCCAGGGTGTTGTGGAGGTCGTAATTGACTCTTTTAAAGGAGCCGCTCCATTTGATGCTCAGGGCTTGTTTGAGTGCCTTCATCCGTTTCGGGAACCAAAGCACGAGTCCGCTGAGGAGCATCAGCACAAAGATCACAACGGACCAGCGCTGGATGAATTTGCCGGTTTCGCCCATGAGCAGGGTCATGTGGATTTCTTCTACGGTATCGAGCCAGTCGGCTTTGCCCTGCTTAACGAGTGTTGCGCTGTAGGGATTGTAGTAATAGACTTTGTTTTTGGTAGCCAGGGCTACGGTAGCGTTTGGTTGTTCTTCGCTGATCCGGATCACCGTGATTTTCTCTTTCGGGGCGGTCTGCTCAAAGTTGCGGATGATCGGGGCCAGCCCGGCAAAGGGTTTCTGCTCCGCTCGCACATAGAGTTGTTCGCTTTGGGTAGCTTCCCGGATCTCTTCTTCGAAGACGTAGATGCAGCCGGTGATGCTCACCACAAATACAATGAGGCCGGTGCCTAAGCCCAGCCACAAGTGTATTTGTCTGATGATGTCTTTAAATCCTTTGCTCATTTATCTAAAAAGAGTATCCCACGGCAAGGTTGAATCTCCGCCCGTTGCCTCTTACGTAGTTGACATTGCTGCCATAAAATTGTGAGATGCTTGGGTAGTAGCTTTTGTTGAGCAGGTTCTCGATGCCCAGGTTTACCCGCAATGGCTGGGTCACCTGGTAGGCGGCTGCGAGGTTGAACAGGTCAAATGCTTTTACGGGTGCTTCTCCTAGTTTGTATACTTTGGTGGTGGCATTTGGCTGAAAGCGGTCTCTGTTGCCTACACGCATCCAGTTCAGGTCCAGGCTCAGGTCCTTAATAGCTGAGAGCTTAATGTAGGCGGTGGTTTTGGATGGGGCAATTCGGTTGGTGTTCAGATAGATATCTGTTGGTCCGTCAAATTTACCGTCATCGTCGATATCTCCCTTTCCTTCTACTTCTGCATAGTTTCCGCCCACTACCAGTCCTTTGATGACTTCGTAATCGATCTGTATTTCATAGCCTTTCACTCTTTCGGGCAGACGCTGTGAAATGTATTTTCCGTTCACTTCCAACAGGTTTGCACCCAGTTTGGAGGTACTGATGTAGTAGGCGGCGCTCAGGCTCAGGTTGCCGATGCTGCTGCTGAAACCTGCTTCATAGTTGTTGACGATAATGGGTTTAGTTTCCAGCTGCGCTAAGGTGTTCTGTTCGGCGGCTCTGAGTACTCTGCCCAGTTCAAATATGGAGAAGGATTGTGCGTAGCTGATGAATGGATTGAAGAATTTAAATTTAGAGTACCTGGCGCCTGCGTTGAATACCTTTGCATTGTAATTTAAGGTTCCGCCTTTTACGGCGATACTGCCTTCTCCATTTGCTCCGGTGGCCAGGGTATTGAAGTCTGCCACGTCGATATTGATATTTTCAACCCTCAGTCCGCCTTTCAGGGTCAGGTCTGTAAAGAGGTTGGCGCTGGCCTGCAGATAGGGCGCCAAGTTGACCATGTTCATTTTAGGTACCCAGGCTCTGCCGTCCACGAGGTTCTGTGCCGTCTTGTCGTTCATCAGGTCTATTCCGTAGTTGACTTGTACGGGCACGTGTTTGCTGATGTTGAAAGGGGTATTCAGGTTGGCACGGGCACCTTTCTTGGTCGAGGTGATCGCCGACTGCCCGCCTTCGAAAAAGGAGGTGGAGTTGGAGTAAATGGTATAAAAGTCCTGGTAGTAGATGTTGGCGGTCAGGTCGGTCTGTCCAAACAGCTCCTGGTTGGTATACTGCAGATTGGAATTGTGGTTGAAACGGGTGCCTTCGTCTACGCCAGGTCTGTTTCCACGAACTCCGGTAGCCGGAGAAACGCCGTATACGCCGGCTTTGGTGATGTACCTGGAGTCTTGTCTGGAGCTGAAATAGTTGTACATCAGTTCGAGTCTTTGTTTGTCGTCGATGTCGTAGCCGAGTTTGGTGAAGCCGTTATAGGATTTGGTTTCACCCAGTCCGTATTCGGGAGAGATCACGAGGCCTTCTGCATCACGGAATACTCCGGTCTTTTCGTACATCCCGCTCACTACGTAGTCAAATTTCTTTACTTTTCCGTAGAATTGCTGGGTGGCTCTGTAGCCGATGGTGCTGTCGCCTTTGGTATTGCCGGTCAGTCCGATTTGTGTGTAGCCGCCGAATGGTTTTCCGGAGTTTCCTTTCTTGGTGATGTAATTGATCAGTCCGCCTTCTGCACCGTTGCCATAGATGGCGGTAGCGCCTTTGATGACTTCGACACGTTCGATTACGGAGGGGTCAATGCTCCGGATGTCCCTGCCACCTGCTCTGAGTGGGGTAGACTGAGGGATCCCATCGATCAGGACGAGTACGTTTCTGCCGCGAAGGGTTTGTCCGGCGTTGCCGGTCTGGTTGGTTGAGGTGCCTAATCCGGGTACGCTGTAGGACAATATATTGGCCAGATTCGGACTGATGATCGCCTGGGTAGCAATTTCTTTTGCTGTCAGTACGGTAACTGAGGAAGGGGTCTGTGCCAGTGATTCTGCTCTTCTGCTGGCAGATACGATCACTTCTTTCAGGTCCGAATTGCTTTCTGTTAAGCTGATATCAAGAATAGTAGTGCTTGTTGCTGAAACGGTTACCTGCTGTTCTCTGGTCTGATAACCGGTTACGGAAATCCTGATGGTCTGGTTCCCAACTGGCAGATTGTTCAAAGTGAATTTCCCTGCTTTGTCTGAGCTGGTTTTGATGCCAGCTCCTTTTACCTGAATGTTCGCGAAGGCGATGGCCTGGCTTAAACTATCTGTTACAGTGCCACTAAGGGTACCTTTGCCGCTTTGGGCCAGCATATACAGGGGACTGCACAAGATCAGCAGGAGGAGAGCGTGCTTAATCCGGATGTATTTCATCTAATTTTGATTTTATTTGAGCGCAAAGATATACTTATTTAGACTTGATACAAATAAAGATGAAGATTGCAGAGAGTATTATTTTATAAATTTTTTAATTCTCAGTTTATGTACTATAATTGTTGCGTTATAAGTTAAGCTCCATGAATTCTAAAAATACCGCTCTCCTCTGCTGGCTGCTCTTTGCCGCTGTTTTCGCCTGCGCGCAGGAAAAAGCCAGTTCATTTAAACCTTCTAAATTCGGGAAAATTGCTCCGGAAGAGTTTCTGATCAAACCTGATGGTGCAGATTCGGCGGCTGCCGCGGTCGTTTTATTTGATGTTGGCAGAGGCTGGTTTGAACTCAATTCAAATACTGGGAATTTTATGTATATTATGGAAAGGCATACCAGGTACAAGATCATCAACAAAAGCGGATACGATTATGCGGATCTGGAACTTCAGTTTTATAAGAATAATGGTGTAGAGACCGCACTTGAACAAATGGATGGAGCCAGTTACCATATGGAAAATGGCAAAATGGTGATCAGTAAGATCAATAAGGATGCTAAGTTCACGGAGAAACAGGACAAGAAGTATACACTTAAAAAGTTTACACTGCCTAATGTGAAGGAAGGTTCGATTATTGAATATAAGTATAAGGTCAAGTCTGATTTTATTTATACGCTGAATTCCTGGAATTTTCAGCGAAGCATTCCTACTTTACATTCTCAATATGACATTACGATTCCCGAATGGTACAATTACAGAGTAAACGGAGGCGGTTATGTGTTCATCCATCCCAAACAGGAAAGAACGAACGAAACCATTATGACCCGCAACGGTTCTGTTTCTGTGCCTTCTTTAAAGATGCATTATCATGCGGATTCTGTACCTGCACTGCTGCAGGAAAACTTTGTGACCACCATGAGAGATCATGTCAGCAGGATTGGTTTTGAACTGAACTCTATAAATGTTCCGGGGGAGGTTTACCGTAAGTTTACTTCGAGCTGGCCCAAAATTGTTAAGTCGCTTAGGGAGGACGAGAATTTTGGAGGATTCGTCAATAGAAGAAGTTATATCAAAACACTGGTCAAAGACATTTTAAAGGGCAATACCAATCCGGATACTTCAGTTCGGCTGTTGTTTAATTATGTAAAGAATAATATCAAATGGAACGCCAAGGACGATTTTTATACTTCTGATGTCAATCCTAAAACCATATTTGAGAAAAAAGCAGGGAATTCTGCCGATGTAAATCTGTGTTTGTATGCGATGCTGAGCGAAGCGGGTATAAAGGCATCGCCTGTGCTGTTGAGTACCAGGGATAACGGAACGCATCCGGGTATTCCGATGCTCTCGGAGTTTAATAATGTGATTGTGAATGTGGTTATAGGTGATCAGCAGGTTTTGCTGGATGCTACAGATAAGAATCATGCTCCGGGTCTGATCTCTTACAATAACCTGAACCATGAGGGTTTCGAGCTCGATCTGGCGGGAGAGAATGGTAAATGGATCCCTCTGGATGATCCGGTGATGAGCAGAAAGACCATTAGCTATATCTTATCCTTAAACGAGGAACAGAAACTGACAGGAAAACTCTTTATTTCTTCCAGTCATTATGAGGGTCTGAACCGAAGGGAAAAGTATGTCTCGGCATCGGATCAGGAAGATTTCTTAAAGGGTTATAAAAACGGGAAGACTGGTTTGGCTATTAAAAATTATGAGGTGAGCAATCTCGACAATCCCGGGGAGCCTATGGTGGAGTCTATGGAGGTCGGGATTGATGACAATGTAGAAGAGGCCGGGGATCTGGTCTATTTTACACCGCTCCTGTTTGAAAGGACTAAGGAAAACCCTTTCAAGCTGGAAGACAGAAAGTTTCCTGTGGATTTTGGTTTTCCTACGGAGGAGGTTTACCGCATTACGGTTGATCTTCCAAAAAATTATCAGCTGGACAAGGCTCCTAAAAATGAAAAGGTGATCCTTCCTGATGAAACTGCTGTGTTTAGCTTTATATTCGCTATGGAAGGTAATAAAATGATGATTACCAGCAAGATCACCATAAAGAAACCTGTGTATACGAATGAGGAGTATCATTTCTTAAAAGAACTTTTCAAAAACGTGGTGAGAAAACAGGCTGAACAGATCGTATTTAAAAAAAGTTAAGATGAAGAAATTAATCATTTGTATATCGGCTGTATTGTGTATGGGCAGGTCTATTGCCCAGGATGTCTATGATGTGGCCAGGATTCCTGCGGAACTGCTAAAAAATGCTTCTGTTGTCATCAGGAATGAGGAGCAGATTTATGAGGTTAAAAGTCCGGGTACGGCGACCATGGATTATAAAACCGCGGTGACGATCATCAACAAAAGCGGGGAAAGGGCTTCTCAGATGTATGAGTTCTACAATAAGTTTTCTAACGTATACAACTTAAAGGCGGCTTTGTATGATGCGGCGGGAAAAAAGCTAAAGGACTATAAATCCTCAGATTTCAGGGACCGGAGTGCGGTTTCTGATGGCACGATGTACCAGGATGACCGGGTTAAGTTCCTCGAGTTTTCTTCTAACAACTACCCTTATACGATCGAATACAGTTATAGTGTGGATTATAAGGGCATTCGCACCTATCCGGACTGGTTTCCTGCCAGTTCATGGGCCTATGCTGTGGAATCAGCAAGTTACGTGTTCAGGATACCTGAAAATATGACGTTTAAATACATCAAAAGCAAGGGGCTGGCTACAGACTCTTCTAAAGTAAAGGACAAATTGCAATACAAATGGAGCTGTCAGAACATAAAAGCCATGGAGTACGAGCCGATGAGTACAGGTTTGAGAACTGTTTTGCCCTGGGTAACTCCTGCTCCTAACCAGTTTGAGTACGACAATTCTAAAGCCAATATTGAAAACTGGGCAAATCTCGGCTCCTGGATGTATGGGCTGAGCAGTGGCATGCAAGAGCTTCCTGAAGTGGCTAAGGCTAAATTCCTGAACATCATTAAAGATGCCAAAACACCTAAGGAAAAGATCGGGCTGCTGTACAATTACCTGCAGGCCAACACCCGGTATGTGGGCGTGCAGCTCGGTATCGGAGGCTATAAGCCTATAGCAGCAGAGAAAGTATATGCGGTAAGTTACGGGGATTGCAAAGCTTTGTCCAATTATATGAAAGCAATGCTGGAAGTTGCAGGAATCAAATCTAACCTGGTGGTGATCGGGAACGGGATGCCTTCCTTAAATAAAGGTTTTACGAGTGTGAATCAGGCCAATCACATGATCCTTTGCGTACCGCTGGAAAAGGATACGACCTGGCTGGAATGCACCAGTCAGTATGTTCCTGCAGGGTATATTGGCAATGGCAATTCTGACAGGACGGTATTGCTGGTTACAGAGAACGGAGGAAGACTTGCGCAGACGCCGGTTTACAGCCCTTCTGACAACTACCAGAAACGACTGACCAGAGTGGAACTGAATGAGGAGGGTAATGCTGACATCGCCATAGAAACCAAATACGGGTATGCCCAGTTTGAGGATAACCTGAGGATGCTGGTTATGGATCCTACTGAACAGCGTAAACGGGTAATGAGTTCGCTGAGCATTCCGAACATGCAGATCACTACCCTAAATTATGCCCAGCCTGATAAGGATGCGGCGGTACTGACCGAAAAAATAAATTTGAAGTCTACTCAGTTGCTCACTAAAGGGGGTGACCGCTTGTTTCTGACGCTCAATTTGCTGAACAGGCAGGAATCTGCTGTAACTGCGATGGAAAACCGTAAAACCTACTTTTCTGTAGATTACAGTTTCAGCGATGAAGATGAGATCATATATACCGTACCTAAAGGCTATAAGGTAGAGTTTGTTCCTAAAGACATCGTAATAGAATCCGAATTTGGTAGATATACTGCCAATGCATTGGTAAAGGACAATACTATCGTTTACAAGAGAACCAAGATGATGGTCAACAGGAAATATCCTCCTGAAAAGTACAATGAGTATGTGGCTTTCAGTAAAAAGATCTTCCAGGCTGACAAGCAAAAAGGGATTTTGGCTAAACTTTAATAAATCCTATATTAGAATACCAAACCAAACTCGTATGAACAAAGTAATTATCGCTCTTATTACCCTTATTTTGGGGGCATTTTCCTATGCTGATGCCCAGAATAAAACCACTCCTGAGCCTAAAGCGGTCCCTGAGAAATTAGTGAAGTACGGGAAGATCGCTCCTGAAGAGTTTGAGACCAAGATAACGGGTGCCGATTCTGCTGCTCCGGCAGTAGCTTTGTTTGATATTGGTAAGGTTATATTTGAGCTAAGTGGTCAGAAACTTGGTTTTGTGTATGTCATGGAACGCCACATAAGATACAAGATCATCAGTAAAACAGCATATGACCTGGCCAACCTGGAGATTTCTTTATACAATGATGGGGAGAATGAAAGCTATCTGGCAGACATGGATGGGGCAACCTATAACATGGAGAACGGAAAAATGGTAACGACCAAAATTACCAAGAGTTCGAAATTTACAGAGCGCCAGGATAAGAACTTTACCATTAAAAAATTTGCACTCCCTAATGTTAAGGAAGGTTCTATTATTGAATTTAAATATAAGATTAAATCAGATTTCCTGGGTATGCTGCAATGGTATTTTCAAAGCGGTATTCCGTCACTCTATTCAGAATATGACGTGAGTATTCCTCAGTTCCTGAAGTACAAGGTAAATCAGGGTGGCCTGATCGATATAAAGCCTAAAAGAGAACTGGGAGAGCAGAACATGGTTTCTTTTTATGGCGGCGGAACTATGCAGATTGCCAGAACGGTATTCAGAACAGAAAATGTGCCTGCGCTGAAGACTGAAAAATTTGTCCCTACTATGGGAGATTACATCAGCAAAGTGGAATATGAGCTGACTTCAATGGCCATGCCTGGCCAGTCATTTTTGAATTACTCTCTGACTTGGCCAAAGATTGTCATGCAGCTGAAAGGCAGTGATCGGTTTGGAGGATTTCTTGCACCGGGAGATTTTGTAAAGACAACTCTCGCAGGCATCATCAAAGCGGATACCAAACCGGATACGGTCCCTTTTCTGATCTTTGACTATGTAAAGAACAACATCAAGTGGAACAATCAGATCGGGATATTCGGTTCCCAGAACGGACCGAAGGAAGTCCTGGAAAAGAAGACGGGTAATTCTGCAGACATCAACCTGACGTTGCTGGCACTGTTAAAGGAAGCTAAAGTTGATGCTGCTCCGATCATTCTGAGCACCCGCAGCAATGGCAAGCATCCTGGCTATCCCATTACTTCAAAATTCAATAATGTCATCATAGATGTTAAAATTGGCGAAAGGCATATCTTTTTTGACGCGACCAGTAAAAACCATACTCCTGATATTGTAGCTTTTCAGAATCTGAACCATGAAGGCTACAGGATCGACTTCAGCACAAACAATGGCGGCTGGGTAAATACGGATGAATTTAAGGTGAGCAGGAGAAGCATCAGCAGCTATCTGACACTGGATAAGGAAAACAAGCTGACGGGTAAAATGCAGCTGACCTGCACAGACTATGATGCTCTGGACAAGAGGAACCAGTACAGCAATGCGGCAAATGAAACTGAATATCTGAAACAGTTCAGGAATGACAAAACCGGATTAGGTATTAAGGACTATAAAGCCGAAAACCTGGACAATCCGAACGAACCTTTTGTGGAATCTATGGATGTAATGATAGATGACAATGTGGAAGAAGCAGGTGACCTCATTTATTTTACACCGATGCTGTTCGAAAGGACGAAAGACAATCCATTCGTCATAGATGACAGGAAATATCCTGTAGATTTTGGCCATCCGAATGAAGAGGTATACCGTATGACTATAGAAATTCCTAAGGAATATAAGTTTGACAAATTACCCCAGAGCGAAAAAATAAGTCTGCTGGAAGATGCAGCTTCCTTCTCTTTTGTAATTGGTCAGGAGGAAAATAAGATCTCTCTGGTGAGTAAAATTTCATTTAAGAAGGCCATTTATACGATACAGGAATATCACGATCTGAAAGAACTGTTTAGTAATATTGTAAGAAAACAGGCCGAACAGATCGTGATTAAGAAAAGCTAATGGTTATTTCTTTCCAACAACGACTTTCGTAAATGCGGAGGTATTAAGATAGGTATTGGCCAGTGTCTGCAGTTCTTCTGCAGTTATGGTTTTTACAGTTCTGATGTAATTGTCATAATAACTGTAATCCAATCCTGAGAAATACACGTTCTTAAACTTATCAGCATGTGAAAATGCATTTTCAAGACTGCCCAGCATAGAGCCCAGCATGTAATTACGGACCAGATCGAGTTCTTCAGCTTCTACAGCTGTTTCTTTCAACAGATTGATCTCTTTTTCAATCTCTGTTAAGGCACTGGCACACACATCTGCTCCCACCTCTGTAGCCAGGAAGAAATATCCTGCATCCTTCAGCGAGGATACCGCAGAACCAATGCCATAGGTGTAACCTTTGTCTTCACGGATATTGGCCATCAGTCTTGAACCAAAATAGCCACCCAGCAAACAATTCAGCACCTGCAAACCCGGGAAATCAGCATGGCTTCTGGTAATGGCCATAACGCCCATCCTGATGGCAGACTGGATAGCTTCGGGCTTTTCTATGAAGATCTCAGATCCCGCTACAGGTTCAAAGCTAAACTTATTGACCGATGAAGCGCCAGTGTTAAGCCATTGCTTACCAATGATCTCATTCAATATACCAAATTCCTGTGCCTCAAATTTACCGGCCACTATGATGGTACAGTTTTCAGGTTTATAGGCCGCCTGAAAATAATCCAGCAGATCTTCCCTCTTCAGGGCATCATAATCTGCCGGGCCAATATTTGATCCGTAAGTTGTGTCTCCAAACAATGCATTGGCAAAATGTTTTCTGGCCAGAAAGTCGTTTTTCTGCAGACTTACCTGCAGCGACTGCTTTTGGTTCTGAACAAAAATACCCAGTTCCTGATCGGGGAAGATACTTTCATTCAGTATGGCATAAAGAATAGGCAATACCGCAGCCAGATGTTTATTCAGTGTATATAATTTTACGCTCGACTGATCAGCACCGTATTCTGTCTGTAAAAAAGCACCGTAATAATCCACCTTATCAGCAATTTCCATAGCGGTAAGATGATCTGTACCATTATTGATAAGGTGATTAACAGCTACTGCCTGTAAAGGCATACCTGAATTCCAGTTTACATTTTCAAATATAAATTCAATTCTAACCAGCTCCTGCTGACCTGCATTAATCGTAAAAACAGGAATACCATTGTCGAGTGTTTGTCTTAGGGGTTCAATGAAACTGATCTCATCTACCTGTTTTGATTCCGGGGCTAAAGTACGGTTAAGCATCTTGGGAAGTTAAATAGTATAAAGTTGAACATTGTTCGTGTACAAAGGTAGCTGTGGCAGCCTTCATGATCCGTTCTGGAGTAACGGAAAGATATTTATCAATCTCTGTATTTAAACCCGCAGCATCGCCCAGCAGCTCATAATAAGCAAGGTTCATGGCTTTATCGAGAAGGCTCATCTCCGCAAACACAATGATAGACTCCGACTTGTTTTTCACTTTAGTAAGCTCGTGATCACTAACCTCCTGGTGAATTAGTTTTTTAAGCTCAGTCCATATGGCCTGCTCTGCCGTACCAACAGGCACACCCTGTACCAATTTACCTTCTACAATGAATAAGCCTTCATCGATACTGCTGGTGATATAGGCATGAATATCACTAAAGAGCTGCTGCTCTTTAAGCAAACTATTATACAATCTTGAGGATTGTCCCTGCGAAAGCACATCAGCCATCAGGTCATACACCTGATATTCAGCATCCAGCCTGGCAGGCATTTTGAATGCCATATAAATGGCATTCAGAGGAACTTCTGCGTTTACGGTTTCCCTTCGGCCTTCTGTTTGCAGGGGTTCTTCTGGCAGATCTCTATGGTATTTTTCTCCGGCAGGAATGGGTTCAAACCATTTTTCTGCCAATACCTTTATCTCCTCTGTTTTCACGTTTCCGCCAACCACCATGATCGCATTTTGCGGATTGTAATGCTTCCTGAAGAATGCCTTTACATCTTCCATCCGGGCATCCTCGATCTGTTTGAGGTCCTGCCCTATGGTAGCCCATTGGTAAGGATGTTTTTTATAGGCAAGCGGTCTCAGCTTCAGCCATACGTCTCCATAAGGCTGGTTCAGATATCTTTGCTTAAACTCTTCACAAACTACATTGCGCTGGGTTTCCAGGCTTTTCTCTGAAAATGCCAGGCTCAGCATTCTATCGCTCTCCAGCCAAAACGCCGTTTCCAGATTTACAGCAGGCAACGTAATGTAATAATTGGTGATGTCATTGCTGGTGAAGGCGTTGTTCTCTCCTCCTACCCTTTGCAACGGTTCATCATAGCTAGGGATATTGACCGAGCCCCCAAACATCAGGTGCTCAAATAAATGCGCAAAACCTGTCTTATCGGATTCCTCATCGCGGGCACCTACATCGTATAAAATATTTAAAACAGCCATTGGGGTGGTATTGTCTTCATGGACCAATACACGAAGCCCATTGGCTAAAGTAAAACGATTAAAATCTACCATATATTAAAATAATTGTTCGAAGATAGGGATTAAGATAGCGGGAATTGTGATAATAATGTGAAATAAAACCAAAAGAATTATAGCTAAATTTGCAGTATGGAAACTGCCGATCTGCTTCAACGGGCTTTGCACTTTGACTTCTTGACTAAAGAAGAAGGTGTCTTTTTATACCATAACGCAGCAACTGCCGATCTGGCGTTTGTAGCCAATGAACTGAGAAAGAAACAAGTATCTAGCGGCAAGGTTACCTGGCAGATAGACCGCAATGTGAACACCACCAATGTGTGCATTGCCAACTGCAAATTCTGTAATTTTTTCAGAAGACCGGGCCACGATGAGAGCTACATTACTGACATTGAAACTTATAAAGTCAAAATCGAAGAAACCTTCAGACTTGGCGGCGATCAGCTGTTGCTCCAGGGTGGCCATCATCCTGACCTTGGACTTGCCTTTTACGCAGATCTTTTCAAAAAACTTAAGGACCTTTATCCTGATCTGAAGCTTCACGCTTTAGGCCCGCCTGAGATTGCTCACGTAGCCAAACTAGAGGGTATTTCACATACGGAAGTGCTCAAAGCGTTAAAAGCAGCAGGAATGGATTCCTTACCAGGTGCAGGCGCAGAGATATTGAATGACAGGGTCAGAAGGCTGATCTCTAAAGGAAAATGCGGCGGACAGGAATGGCTTGATGTGATGCGTGCTGCCCACCAGCTGGACATCACGACATCAGCAACCATGATGTTCGGACATGTGGAAACCATAGAAGAACGCTTTGAACACCTGGTATGGATCAGGGAAGTACAAAGTGAAAAGCCTGCCCATGCCAAAGGATTTCTGGCTTTTATTCCATGGCCTTTTCAGGACGATGGTACATTACTGAAAAGACTGAGAGGCATCAGCAATAATGTATCTGGTGATGAGTATATCCGTATGATTGCATTGAGCAGGATTATGCTGCCTAATGTGTTAAATATCCAGGCTTCGTGGCTTACGGTAGGTAAAAATACAGCGCAGCTATGTCTGCATGCCGGGGCTAATGATTTTGGTTCGATCATGATTGAAGAGAATGTAGTCTCTGCTGCAGGTGCCCCGCACAGGTTTACCGCCCAGGGAATTCAAACGGCAATTAAAGAAGCAGGATTTGAACCCCAGCTGCGCGGTCAGCAGTACAACTATCGTGATCTGCCAGAACATCTGGAAGAACAGGTGATCACTTACTAAGGTATAAAACAACCAGCTTTCCCCATTCTTCCTCAAGGTTGATGGCAGGTTTTTTTTGCCCGGCACGGCTATACCAATAATCGGCATTCCAGATGTCCCCTTCCTTTCTGTGCAGGTAAGCGTGTACATGCGCAGAAGCCTTATCATTGAGCTGATCGATCAGGTCATGCGCTTTTTTCCAGTCACCTTTGCCGTCATGCCAGAGCGCCTGGAGGTGTAAAGGTAAATCTGATGGTATCTGATTTTGCGCTATTGAGCTAATAAATTCATGAGTATTCAAGTTGTTTTGGTTTTAATTATTCTGCAAACTTAATGGAAAAAGTACAGGGATTAAAACGCTGAAGCTAACAAAAAAGAGAGAGGGCTTTCGCCCTCTCCCCAATCTTAAACTTAAACAAACTTATCTTTATACTTATTTTTTGAAGAATAAGCCCGCAATAGCCAATACTTGCTGTGCAGTTAACGGTTCGTCAAACGATTCAACAGCTTTCGCTTTAGTTACACCTGTAGCGATACCAGTAATGGGTACTCCAGTCTGTACATCCAGGTCTTCACCAGCATATACCGCATCTACTGCCGGAACACCCGAATCATTAGCGCCACCATTGGCACCAAGACTAACCCATGGTTTAATAGCAAAACCTCCACCATTCAGCCCACCTGAACGCATAAAACGGATGTGTGCAGCGTGACGGGCCTCAACTGAGTGAATCTGAAGTGCAGTAGTTAATACAGCATTCCCTTTCAATAAACCTGCCTGTCCTTTGTATGCTCTCACACCAGTATCTTCAAAGGCTTGTGCTACTGCAAGAAATGTCTGATAATTGGTATATACATCAGCAAAGGCTCCTCCGGCAGTGAAGTCAAATTTATCATACGTAAAAGAAACAGGAGTGGCACCAGCCGCTGTAAGTGCTCCTTTTAACAGATCAACGTGTGCTTTTTCATGGTTACGAATAGTAGTTATAGCACCCACTGCCGGAGTACCAGCAGGAATCAGACCGGGAGATGCCTCAACAGCGTGGTTATAAAAATGATACTCTAGGTATTCCAGTGTCAAAGCGTAGTTTAGAACGCTAGCTACATCCGTTGGTACAGTTTGTCCATATGCTTTTTGAAACACAGACCCTAATGCAAGGGGCATAGCAGCAAGTGTAAGCTTTTTCCCTATATTGAAAAAGTCTTTCATGGCAGCCCTTCTAGGGTTTAATCTCTCATAGATTTCGCCGTCAACTTTTTCTATTTCTTCTAATATATTTACGATATTCATGTTTTCTGGTATTAAAGGTTATAGGTTAATCACGTTAATTTTGGTTTTCACATATTTGCCTGCGATTGGCAGAACTTTGTCCGGGGTTAAAGCGGCATCTAAACCATTAGTGTTGTCAGACCCAAACGCTGACAATGTGGCTAAATCTGCAAAACTTCCATAAGATACCAGATCGCGGATATAGGAAGCATGACGTGCTTCAACCGAAACGATCTTTCCGGCAGCCAATAAGTAATTTGTATCTTTAATACGAACACCTGCACCATTATAAGCTGCAACACCTAAATCTTCAAATGCCTGCGCAGCACCCAGAACACCTGCACGTTTTGTGAAATCAATGGATGAAAAATCAACTTCCAGACCAGTAATCGCATTTCCACCCAATGCTTTTTTCAAATATTCCCTGTGAGCAATTTCGTGAAATTGAATATCCTGGAAATAGGCTTTTTCAGCAGCGCTAAAGTCAGAAGGCGGAGCTGAAGCCACTTGAATATAGAATGCGGCTTCCAGTTGCTCCAAAGCATAAGCGTAATTCAATACACCAAAATCATCTTTAAAATCTAAGACAACACCTTCATATTCCGGTATACCTCTGTCTCTTTTTTTACAGCCTGCGGCAATTAAAGCAATACCAGCTGCACCCGCACCTGCATACTGCAGAAAGGAGCGACGTTGCAATTGAGCATTAAATATGCTTTGCTCATCTTGCGTGTTTTGTTCTTGTAAGTTTTTCATAGCATTTAAAATTGGGGGTTAAGGTTCAGGAACCTTATCAGATAAGATTCTCGTAGTTTAAAATTTAATTATTTAAGTACTGATATAATCAGTTATTTTGCATTACCGAATATTTAATTTTTAGTTATTCTGGCGGTTATATTATGACATACGCATGAAAATTCGATTTGGTTTTATGCTTTAGATTAAAAAACACGAAATCCGCGTTTTTTTAATAAATTCACAGAAAAAATCGTACAACTGTGTTGAATGCTATAATTGTAGACGATGAAGAGTTTGCCAGATCGTCCTTGTATTTTCTTCTTCAGGAGAATTGTGAACAAATCCAGATCACCGGAATTGCCAAGTCTGTAGCCGAAGCAAAAGTGCTTCTGGCACAGCACAATATTGACCTGATATTCCTGGATATTGCCATGCCGGGAGAAAACGGATTTGAACTGATCCCGAGCATCCGTCAGTCCGGCTCCCATGTGATTTTTACTACAGCTTATGATCAATATGCACTTAAAGCCATCAAAGCCAATGCGCTTGATTATTTGCTTAAGCCAATAGATATTGACGAGCTCAAAGAAGCTGTAAATAAGGCTGAACGTTATATTTCGCTCAACAGAAATGAACAGAGCAGAGCCGAAAGCCTGCAAAATCTTGCCACTGCTTTGGCCGACAAAACAGAGACCAGAAAAATCAGTCTGGCCAATGGGCAGGGCTATAGTCTGATTAGCATAGACGATATTATACACATTGGAGCTGATAGCAATTATTCTGTCTTTTACCTGGCCAATGGCGAAAAAATAACAGTTTCCAAGGTATTAAAGGAATATGAAGAAATACTGCCCGAACAGCAGTTTGTAAGGATTCATAAATCCAGTATTGTTAACCTGAACTACATCAGGGAATACAATTACCGTAACGGTCACGAGGTGCTTTTAAAAAATGGAGAAAAAATTGCGGTGTCAAGAAGAAGAGCAAGCGATCTGGCGGAAAAGGTAAGATCTTATACCAGTTTTGATGGCGAAAAATAAAATCAGACATCTATTAAGCAGCACGATAGTATTCCTGTCTCTGTTATTTAATACACCAAACGCCTTTGGTCAGACCACCTATTTGCAGCATTTCAGTACAAAAGATGGTCTTCCAAGTAATAATTGCTACTATACTCTTCAGGATTCCAAAGGTTATCTATGGATAGCTACCGATGCCGGTGTGAGCCGGTTTGACGGAAGTGTATTTGAAAATTTTTCTGTTGATGACGGATTGCCCGACAATCAGATCCTCCAGCTTAAGGAAGATAAAAGTGGTCGCATCTGGTTTTTGGCCCTGAACGGCCAGCTTAGCTATTTCTGGAACGGCAGGATCTATAACGAGTCCAATAACCCGCAGTTGAAACTGCTGAAATTCAATGCAATTATAGTATCCTTTTTCCAGGATTCAAAAGGCAGGATCTGGCTTGGCACCAATAAAAATGTATTGGTCATGTGGGATGGAAAAACCATTATGAAATACATCTCTGCCAACAGCAGCCGGCAATTTATCAATACGTTCGTATATGAGGATGCTTCCGGCAGAATATGGGCATATAGCAATCGTTCCCTGAGAGTACTCAATGGTAAGAACTTCGAAGTAGTGCCTCATGGTTCCCTTCCCTTTTCTTACAAGACTGCGCTGAATCTTCCCAACAAGACCATGACTTTTGTGGACGATAAAGGCGGACTTAACGTAAAAAGCGGAAGCCGGCAAAAACTTAAATTCCGAATAGACCCTTCTTTACTGATCAATGATCCCGGATATATTTATGCTGACGAGCATAATGAGCTTTGGGTAAGCAACAGTTTTGGGATCTATCATATAGATAAACAAGGGAAACTGAGTACCTATCTTGACAATATATCTTCCAGTCAGATCATAAAAGATGACAAGGATAACATGTGGTTTACCACCAGTAATGGTATATATATGCTGCCTCAAAAAGACGAACGTCTGTATATCTTAAATAAATTTAACGGATTGAGTAGTGATGTAATAAAGAGCATTACAAGTGACGGCAAGGGTCACCTTTGGCTTGGGATGGATTATGCCGGTCTAAATGTAGTCAATACAGCTAATTTTGATATTAACGAAATAGACATCCCAAATAGTCAGAAATATAACGTCATCAAACAGGTAAGTTATGACACTGCAAGCCGGTCAATATATTTTGCTTCCGATTACGGACTCGGCAGAATCAACAACGTCTATAAAAACTACGGCTTTGAGTACCTGAAGGAAGCCAACAATTCCATGTTTGTGATTAAAAGCTTTAGTGTTGGTCACGATAAGAGCCTGGCACTTGCCCTTTCATCGGGTGTGGTGATCCTGCCCGACCGTATAAATAAGTTTGAATTCAGTTCATTCTATTACAAGCGGGTAGCGGACTTTTTCAACTACAGGGCATATAGTGTCTTTTATGACAAGGCAGAAAATCTGTGGTTTTCCAATATTAACGGATTATCTGAATATTCAAATGGCAAGCTTTATAATTACTTTGAAAAAAGTCCTTTACTGACCAGGAGAATAAATGATATACAGGAACTGGACGATGGTACGATTATATTAGCTACTGATGGTTACGGCCTCATTTACGTTAAGGAAGGAAAGGTAATTAAGGTCATTACACAACGGGATGGTTTAATGGATAATATCTGCAAAAAACTATTTGTAAAAGGCAACGAGACCTGGACCATCACGAATAATGGCATTAATAAGATCGTACTCAAAGGCAAAGCGGCTCAGATAGAGACTTTCGAATACACCAATACCCTGCTGAACCAGGGTGTAAACGGAATGTATATTGATGAGCACAATGCCTATTTCGCAACAAATATCGGCCTTGTCTATTTCTCAAACAGCAAACCACAGACCGTTAATGAGTCACCCAAAGTATTCATCACTTCGATCGTCAGCAATAAAGTAAAACTGGGCCTGAACCAGGCAAACCATGTTCTGGATCCATACAATAAAAATATCACGTTTTATTACAGTGCCATAGACTTCCAGAATAAAAATGTCACCTACCGCTACAGACTTAAGCCTGACGCCCCCTGGACAGAGACAAAAAACAGAAGACTGGAATTTTCTTCTCTTGAGCCCGGTGAATATACTTTTGAGCTGATCGCAAAATCAAGCAACAGCCCCTGGAGTAAGACTGCAACAGTCAAATTCGTAATGGAGCGGCATTTCTGGCAGACGCTCTGGTTCTTCCTGGCGATTCTTATTGTCTCGGGATTAGCACTGTACAAACTGGCGGTTATGGTAACCAAAAGACAAAAAAACAAGGAACAGGAACAACTCCTTCTCAAAAATAAAATCCTGATGCTGGAGCAGCGCGCCTTACAAGCCATGATGAATCCCCATTTTGTTTTTAATGTGATGAATTCTATCCAGCATTATATCAATACGAAAGATACTACCTCTGCCAACAAGATCCTGACGGGCTTTGCGAGACTGATCAGAAAGAATCTCGAAATTTGCACAAAGAGCTATGTATCACTGGAAGAAGAATTGGAATACCTCGAATTGTACCTCAGTCTGGAGAAAAAAAGGTTCGGTGAGAAATTTAATTACCTCATTGCCATTAATGCCGAGATAGATAAGGAAGAAACTATGATTCCTTCCATGATCCTCCAGCCGTATATCGAAAATGCCATCTGGCATGGGATCATGCCCAAAGAAGATGGAGGAAAGATTGACATCAACATAGATTTAAAAGATACAGACCATTTGCTGATTCAAATTATAGATAATGGCATCGGTATCGATAATTCTCTCCTGGAAAAAAAAGGTCATCATGTGAGCAAAGGAATGGACCTGACCAGGGAAAGAATCAATCTGTTAAACCAGGTAGCATCAAATCCTATACAAATGGAAGTGCGTCAGAATGGAGAATCCGGCACTTTTGTATCAATTATAATCCCGCTGAGACAATAAAATACCGTTTACTCAATATTCTATACCACTCACTAATTAATTAGAAATGGTTATCAAATTTGCACTAAACTTGTTATAGATATTAAAACAAACATAGTTTGTAAAAGCGTTCTTATAGAATTGATACAGATATTTTACCTAACCTAAAAACTATATCTCAATTCAGGTTTCATTTGTGTGTTAAAAAATGGTAAAGTTCATAGCTTTACCATTTTTTTTTGCATTAGACTTTCCTCCCGCCCATTTACCTGTAAATCAATCTCCTGATTCAGATCAAATATTTTTAAAAATATTCTTTCCCGCAAAATGATTTTTATAGTATTTTTGGAGTACCGAAATCTATTTAAAAAAGACCAGTCTTCTGATTCAAAAAGATTTTTGTAAATTTAAATCATAAATAAAAACCTTAGGGAATTATATTTTTTATAATGAAAACTCCAAAGAAACCAATCGCGAAAAGTCCACAAGTTGATCCAGAAGATGAGATGGAAGATATCCAGGATGAAACAACGGATAAGAAGAAGTATGAAGATGATGACGACGATGATTTTGATTTGCCGTTAGATGATCTGGATACGTTTGACAGTTATGGTGACGACGACGACGACGATTATTAATACATATCTTTTTAAATAATAGCAAAAGCATTCCATATATTGGGATGCTTTTTATTTTACATCCCGATACAAAACCACATGACCATAGTCCCTGTTTCAGATCAAAAGACCGCAAGAAATTTTTTAGATGTAGTTCATCTCATTTACAGGAATGACCAGAACTGGATTTGTCCGCTGGATCAGGATATAGAAAATGTTTTTGATGAACATAAAAATCCTTTCTTCAAACACGGTAAATGTACCCGGTGGATCTTAAATGACGACAAGGGACATACAATAGGAAGAATTGCAGCCTTCATCAATGAAAAGAAAGCCTATCAGTACGAACAGCCCACAGGAGGCCTTGGATACTTTGAATGCATAAATGATAAGAATGCAGCATTTAAGTTGTTTGACGCTGCTAAAAACTGGCTTCAGGATCAAGGCATGAAAGCCGTGGATGGCCCCATTAATTTTGGAGAGAACGATTCATTCTGGGGCCTTCTGGTAGAGGGCTTCACCCCTCCTTCCTATGGCATGAATTATAACCCGCAGTACTATCCCGCTTTCTTTGAGGCATATGGATTTAAAAAAGAATACGAACAAATCACCAATCACCTTGCCGTAAGAAAACCATTTCCTGAAAGATTTACCAAAATAGCAAATTGGGTAGCCAATAAGCCTGGATATACATTTGAGCATTTCTCTAAAAAGAATGCCTCAAAATATGTGAATGATCTGATGGAAATCTACAATGATGGCTGGCAGGATTTTGAAAATTTCGTACCCATAAAAAAAGAAACACTTGAAGAATCTTTTAAAAAAATGGAAACCATCATGGATGAAAAGCTGATCTGGTTTGCTTATATAAACGGAGAACCAGCTTCATTTGTCGTGATCATACCTGATGCCAATCAGATGATCAGCGGTTTCGATGGTAAGCTCGGAATGATAGAGAAATTAAGATTTGCATACAGGCGCTGGAAAGGGGTAAACAGAATGCGTGCCATTGTAATGGGGACTAAAAGTGCTTATCAGAAGCACGGACTGGAATCTGCCCTGTTCATCAAGCTTAAAGAGTATGTATTGCCGTTGAACCAGTATGACGAACTTGAACTCTCCTGGGTTGGAGATTTTAATGATAAGATGCTATCTATACATCATGCAACAGGTGCCACTTTTGGGAAGCGACACCTGACTATGCGTAAAGTATTCTAACCGGAATTACTATTTTTCTCTGATCTCTTCGTAAAGATCAATTACTTTCTTCTGAAGTTTGATAATCTCTTCCTCTCTCTGAGAAAGTTTTTCTTTCAAACTGCTGATCTCTTCAAAATTAAGAGATTGAGGATTTTCCCCTTCCTTGGATATAATATCCATAGTAGACACTTCAAAAAGACCGGCAATCTGGGCTAGTCTTGAGATATTAATATCAGTAATACCAGTTTCAATTTTAGAAAATGCAGGAATGGAAATATTCAGACGTTTCGCTACTTCTCCCTGACTCCATCCATTTTTCTGTCGCAACTGTCTAATGTTTTTACCTATAATATTCATACTTTAAATTTAGGTGTGTGTGTTAGTTAATATTCTTTTGATGAAACTGTATTCAACTCACGTGCCAATTTAGTAAGATCCAGACCACCAAAGTTTCCGGAACTCATCAGCAGCAGATTAGTACAGTAAAAATTTCTATTTAATAAGTAATCTTTCAATAACGATGAATTATTAAAAAATAGTATTTCTTTACTGTTAAAGGCCGTTTGAACGTCATTTTTAGTAAATGGCTCCATTTTCTTATGTTTAAAAGTATCTTCATCAATATAAACTATGGCTATATCTGCTTTTGTCATAGTATTGGCATATTGTTCCAAAAAGGTTTTATTGAGGCTGCTGAATGTATGCAACTCTATACAAGCGACAAGTTGTCTGCCTCTAAATTGAGCCTTAACAGCCTCAATTGTGGCTTTTAGCTTAGATGGAGAGTGAGCGAAGTCTTTATAAACATTAGTTTCATGTTCAGCACTTAGCAGTTCCAGTCTCTTTGACGCTCCGGTAAAAGAGGATATGGCCTGGTTAAATTGTTCCCCATCAATCCCCAATTGAGCACACACCAGTTTTGCTGCGTTAAGATTCATCAGGTTATGATCACCAAATACTTTTATAGGTGTTTCACCGGGCAAAAGATAAGTGATTCCATTTTCTACCCTATGTTCCGGAATACCATACCCGATCTTTTCCACCTGTGCTTCAGATCTCTCAACCAGATCATTCAGGTCCTGATCTGTTCTGCAATAGATCAGTTTACCCTCAGGCTGGATCGTATCTATAAAGATCTCAAACTGCCTGGTATAATCCTCATAGGTCGGGAATACATTAATGTGATCCCAGGCAATACCGCTGATCACAGCGATATTTGCTTTATAAAGATGAAATTTTGGTCTCCTGTCAATAGGCGAAGCCAGGTACTCATCCCCCTCTATTACAATAAGCGGAGCGGATTCAGTGATCTTGACCATCGTATCGAAGCCGGCAAGCTGTGCACCTACCAGGTAATCAAAATCTTTCCCATAATGATTCAATACATGAAGAATCATAGAGGTAATGGTGGTCTTACCATGACTTCCGCCAATAACTACCCTTAATTTATCTTTAGTCTGTTCATATATATATTCCGGATAAGAAAACATTTTTAATCCCAGTTCCTGGGCCCTGAGCAGTTCCGGATTGTCCTTAAGCGCATGCATGCCTAAAATAACTGCATCCAGATCAGCTGTAATATTACTTTCATCCCAGCCCATTACTTTCGGAAGAATACCATGCCGCTCCAGTCTGCTCACGGATGGTTCAAAAATAACATCATCTGAACCTGTTACCTGATATCCTTTTTTGTGAAGGGCAATGGCAAGATTGTGCATGGCACTACCGCCTATAGCTATAAAATGTATACGCATAGTATTTTGATGAATTATGTTTACTGAGTATTCCTCAGTCCTTCTGAAAATGGGCTGCTACCCATTCTCCGTTTTTCTTATGATTCACATAGTGAATGTCATATTTTTCACACTCCTTACTGATCATTTCCAGATCAGGCACTTCGTAAAATCCGCTAAAATAGATGCTTCCTCCGGCAACAAGTACTTTTGCATAAACTGCGATCTGATCGAGCAGTATATTGCGGTTGATATTGGCCAGAATGACCTCAAACGTAGTATCCAGAATAACTTCTTTCCCACCCCACACCGCTGTAATATTGCCGGCATTGTTCAGTGCCGCATTCTCCAGTGTGCTTTGATAGCAAACTTCATCATAATCAATAGCTACCAGGGGTCCTGCGCCTCTTTTTGAAGCAAGAATGGCCAGAATACCCGTACCACAGCCCATATCGAGTACAGTCTTATCATGCAGTTCTGCCGACAGGATATATTCCATCATCATGGTAGTAGTTTGGTGATGACCAGTGCCAAAGGCCATCTTCGGATCAATCACAATCTCATAAAGATACTGAGGTTGCGGCTGATGGAAAGTAGCCCTTACATAGCACTGGTCACTGATGATCAATGGTTCAAAATTCTTTTCCCACTCCTCATTCCAGTTTTCAGCGGCAATTTCAGTTATCGTATAAGCATACTCAAACGCTCCTTCAAACTGAAGGAGCGTTGTCTTGAGATCAGCCTCACTGAAACTTGCCTGATCGATAAATCCTGCAAATCCATCGGCTGCATCCTCAAAAGTATTGAAACCTATATCCGCCAGTTCAGCGATCAATATGTCTTTTTGATACTCTTCAACAGCCTTAAAACTAAAAATAACCTGTATGTACTGCATTAAGCATTAAAGGTTTTAACGATGTCTGCAAAATCTCTTGATTTTAGTGAGGCACCACCAATAAGACCTCCGTCAATATCTGCCTGAGCAAACAGTTCAGCGGCATTCTTAGGATTGCAGCTGCCTCCATAAAGTATCGTTGTCTCTTCAGCTACTGCTACATCATATTTGGTGGCAATCTCTTTACGGATGAAAGCATGAACTTCCTGAGCCTGCTCTGAAGTAGCTGTTAAGCCGGTTCCTATAGCCCATACCGGCTCATAAGCAATCACGATCTTACTGAAATCTTCTGCTGACAATCCAAAAACACCCAGCTCAAGCTGTGATTTCAATACTTCAAAATAACTTCCGTTGTTTCTTTCATCAAGCGTTTCACCGATACAAAAAATAGGGGTCAAACCATTTTGCAAAGCAATAACAGTTTTCTCCGCCAGCAATTCATCACTTTCTGCAAAATACTGACGCCTTTCAGAGTGCCCTATGATCACGTATTCGCAACCTACAGATTTGATCATCTTTGCAGAAATCTCTCCTGTATAAGCACCGCTTTCTTTCTGATGACAGTTCTGCGCACCAATACTTACCGTGCTGCCACCCAGTTTTGCCAGGCTGTTCAAATGAATAGAAGGAGCGCAAATGATGGCCAGCTGCTCACCTTTTTTCTCGTCCCTTATCATGTTAACAATTTCTGAAAACAAAGATATGCCCTCAGCATAATCCAGGTTCATTTTCCAGTTTCCGGCAACTATTTTCTTTCTCATAATTATAATATATTTAGGTTGGTCCTTAAGACAACCAGGTTTAAAAGTGTCTGTGTATTTTGGTATCTTCAAATATCCTGGTCAGGATGTCTTTTTCCTCCTGACCGAATTCCATGTTTCTGCGTTCGAATACCTTCATGGTAGTTTCAAACATTTTAGGTAAACTATAGGTCTCAAACCCATGAGCTCCGCCCCATGCAAAATCAGGAATGAAATTTCTGGGGAAGCCGGCACTGAATATATTGGCGCTTACCCCGGCAACAGTACCCGTATTGAACATCGTATTGATGCCGCACTTAGCATGATCTGCCATGACCAGACCACAAAACTGCAACCCGGTTTTACGAAAATGCTCAGCAGAATAGTCCCACAATTTTACTTCAGCATAGTTATTCTTTAAATTAGAATTATTGCTGTCGGCCCCGATGTTGCACCATTGACCCATCACGGAATTTCCAAGATAGCCTTCATGGCCTTTTGACGAATAACCCCATATCACCGCATTATTGATCTCTCCTCCAACCCTGCTGTGCGGACCGATTGTCGTCTGCCCATAGATTTTCGAACCCATCTTAACCTGTGAATCATGACACAGTGCAAACGAACCTTTAATGTTAGTACCTTCCCATACCTGTGCATTTATGCCAAGATAAATAGGTCCATTTTTACTGTTGAAAGTAGCGCACTCAGCCTCAGCACCCTCTTCTATAAAGATATCCTCTCCAATGAGCGTGTTGGTATTGCTGAGTTTGCCGGAACTGCGTCCTTTGGTCAGCAATTTATAGTCCTTCCGCAACTCAGCATCATTGTATTTAAAGATATCTTCAGGGAAATTGATTTTTATAAATTCATCACCATAATCCTTTACTTTGAAAAGATTCACAGCCGCTTCATCAGGATTTTCACCTTTTCCTGCAGCATAAGCGATGAGCAAGGCCCCCTTCTTCAGCGACTCACCGGCACTTAGCGAATGAACAGCCTCAGCCAGGTTGGCGTCAGGACAAACAGAACCGTTGATAAACAACCCGGCATCTGAAGCCAGTGCATACTTGAAAGAGAGATAAGGACTGGTCTTAAAACCTATGTCATCCGCGTTTAAATATTTTTCCCATTTTTGAGCTATGGTTAAAATTCCTATTCTCAGATCGGCAACGGGCCTGGTGAAGGATAACGGGCGCAGGGTAAGCCATGCACCATCATCAAATAAATTGATTGTCATAAGCAACAAAAATAAAAAAAGTCCCGAAGCAATAGCAACGGGACCTTAAAATAATTTCTATTTTGGTATAATTACTTCTTAGCGTAACGTGTTTTGAATTTATCGATACGACCAGCAGTATCAACCAATTTCATTTTACCAGTATAAAAAGGGTGTGAAGTGTGAGAGATCTCTAATTTATAAAGAGGATACTCATTTCCATCTTCCCACTGAATAGTTTCTTTAGTATCTACACAAGATTTTGTTAAAAAAGCATATTCGTTAGACATGTCTTTGAACACTACAAATCTATAGCTTGATGGATGAAGATCTTTTTTCATATTATATAAAACTTATTTATCGCTTATTTTTAAGGATGCAAATATCAGATTTTTATTTTTTATAAACAAGTGATAGACAAACAATTTTAAACCATTGTGGAAAACTAGCTATAACTTTAGCGACAATCCGACCTCAAGATCGCCTATTGTTTGGCTGCGTATCTGAGAAGCCCCCATTGTATAACTGCTGTTGATGCCGTACTTTTTATTGAAAGTAACTCCAAAGCCAAAGGTAGCGTTTTTGGAGCTATGGTACATCGCAATCAGGTTAAGGCTATTTTGCGTAGTAGACTTCAGTGCCAGTGTAGCGCCCGCGTCAATAATATGATCAAATCCCTTTACGCCTCTGAATGCCACAAGCGGAGCAAAAACACCTATTTGCGTATTGAAACCATAACTTACCGAAGAAAAAAACAATGCATAATCCGCCTGATTCTCCCTGCCCTTTGTCAATGCCGTGATCATATTCGGGAACACAAACTGTAATTTAAAACGGCTGGCAGTGTAAGTGACACCAAAATCACTGTCAATGTAAGTATTTCTCTGGTTTACATCCATCGCCTCCTGATCACCGGCATCACCCCTGATGTCAGCAGTATTCAGCCCATAGTTTGTAAATGTTCCTGAGATACCGAAATGAAGCTCCTGCTCCTCACTGATCGGCAGGTGATAGGCATAGGTAACCGCAAGAGCAGTTTGCCGGAGCAGGCCGGCCTTATCGTTATACAACTTAATTCCCACACCTGAATTCCCGGCAAAACCATAATCTGCTGTAAGATACTGGCTCTGAGGAGCCCCGGGGATAGAAGTGAGTTGTGCACGATAACCGATTGAGGCATTGACCAGAGGCTCCATACCCGCCATTGCAGGATTAATGATATAATCATTTAAATAATAGAGCGCATTTACCGGTTTCAGCTGCGCTGAAACCGGATGATAACAAATGCCCGAAAGAAGTACCAGCATACCAATGCGGCTTTCTTTGAAAAATGAGGTGAGCAGTTTCATAATTATCTTGATTTTTTTCTAATGAGGGTAATAAAAGACTTAAACAATGGACCTCCCCGACCAGGGTCAATCACATAGTAATAGGTATCTTCTGCAAGTAAGTTCCCGTTTAATCTGCCATCCCAGTCGTTCTGATAATTTGAAGCTGTAAAAATGGTCCTTCCTGCCCGGTCAAAAATCCTGATGCGGTTTCCCGGATAAGCATTGATATTTTCTACGCTCAATACATCATTTTTACCATCACCATTTGGCGTCAGAATGTTATTCGCAGACAAAGAAATGTCAGGCTGTTTTGGAATCACCAGAAGAACAATAAACACGTTGCTGGCCATACTTACATTACCGGCCGCATCTTTAGCTTTTACTGTGAATGCATGGTTGCCTTCAGTAAGTGGAATGACCAGATTAAAAAACCAATTGCCCGCAGCATCTGCATTCACCGTTCCGATTTGTTCGATATCCTTAAACACCATAACCACCACGCCGGCATCCGCAGTACCCCTTAGCAGAGGCAGGGCATTCTGTGTAATCGCAGGATTGATCAGCTGTCCGTCTATACTTACAATAACAGGAAGCTCGGGCACACGCGAATTGATCGTAAAAACAAAAATATCGCTTGGCTGACTGGTGTTGCCCGCCTCATCCCTGGTCTTTACCGTTAGTGTATGCGTACCATCTGCAAGTGCCTGTGTCAGGATGAATGTATATTTTCCTGAAGTATCTATTTTGATGATCCCCAGGCTTTGATCTCCATCAAACAATTCTACTTCAGACCCCGGTTCTCCGGTACCTGTGACCACAGGTTTATTGTTTGCAGTAGTGAAATTGCCGGTTGTTTTGCCATCCACACTCACAATAACCGGAGCATCCGGTGCAGTAGTATCTATATTAAGGGTGAAAACTGAAGAAGCTTCGCTTGCAGGGCGTCCTGTCCTGATTGCTTTGGCTGTTATTTGATGTAAGCCATCAGCCAGTGCTACAGGCACAATAAATGTCCATGCTCCAGCTGCATCGCTGGTAACTGTTCCTATTGGCTGGCCCCCGTCAAATATCTGAATGCTGAGTGCAGGATCTGAAGTACCGTTGATAACAGGCTTATTCTGCGCTGTAAGTACGGGTGAAACCGTTTTACCATCTATACTGGCAATAACAGGCGGAGGCAGTATCCTGGTATCAACCGTAAAATTAAAAACATTGCCTGCCAAACTGATATTCCCCGCTGCATCAGTTGATTTCGCTGTTATCACATAGTCCCCGTCTGGTATAGCTTGTTGCGGCGTAAACGAATAATTACCGGCTGCGTCGGCAGTCAATACGACCAGACTCAGTGCATCATTAAACAGTTCTACTCTGGCTCCGGGTTCCGCAGTACCAATAACAACAGGCCTGTTGTTTGAAGTCACAAATGTATCCCCGGTCTTTCCGTCGATACTGACAATAACCGGTGCAGAAGGAGCCTGTGTATCTACCTTATAAATAAAAACTATACTCGGCTCACTTGTTTGTGCCGCTTTACTCGCTTTCACAGTCAGGTTATGATCACCCTCCGCCAAGGCTGAAGGCACTGCAACCGTCCAGCTACCGTCCGTACCCGTTGTAGTAATGACTATTGACTGAGTTCCGTCAAAAATCTCAATGGTAGTACCCACATCTGCGGTTCCCTTTAGCACAGGCTTATTTTCTTTGCTCAATGCAGGTGATGTTGTTTTTCCGTCAACACTGGCAATCACCGGTTTTGTAAGTGCGACCGCAGCACCGATGGTAAATTCCCGCTGTTCAAAGGCTCCCCATCCGTCAGCACTTTTGGCCCTGATGAACAAGAAGTGCTTACCTTCTGCCAGCCCCGTAGTTGGTACATCTGCAATGAATGTTACCGAAGTACCCGGAGTTCCTATATCCACCAGCGTCCCTTTCCCCGTCCCCGGATCGGTATCGATAAAAAATTCTGCAGCGGTAATATCAGCAGCGGGCAGCCCCTGACCGGAAACGTAAAATACCCGGCCTTCTGCGTGGCTCCACTGACCTGCAGCATTTTTACTCCTGACAAACAGGTTATGAAAACCTTCCCCGAGACCAGTGGTTGGCACATCTAAGAGAAAAGAGGCTGCATTTACATTCAGCGCTGTTCCTTTTCCCTGGCCGGGATCAGCATCGATAAAGAATTCCGCAGCAGCGATATTTGGAGCCTCTGCTCCCTGTTCTGACACGTAGAATACCCTTCCCTCAAAAAGCCCCCATTCTCCTGCAACATTCTTACTCCGGACAAAAAGGTTATGAAAGCCGGGGTTAAGCCCGGCAGCAGGCACCTGTGCCACAAAATTCACAGCAGATCCGGCTGTGCCAACTGCCATTGGTGTGCCTTTGCCCTTTCCAGGGTCTGCATCAATAAAAAATTCAGCAGCCGTAATGTCGGGACCTGCCAGCTCAACACCGGAGATATAGAACACCCGGTTCTCTGAAAGTCCCCATTGTCCGGCCGTATTTCTGCTTCTGAGGTATAAATTATGAAAACCAGCGCTAAGCCCAGCAGTAGGTACAGTGGCGACAAAACTAACTTTTGCGCCCGCTGCACCTACATTAATGGCCACGCCATTCCCCAACCCGGGATCAGTATCGATGAAATATTCCGCCGCAACAAGGTTCCCGGCGACGGTCTCCAAATCGGAAATAAACAGCAATCTGCTTTCATAAAATCCCCAGGTTCCGTCATCCAGCCTCGCACGGATACCCAGGTTATGAAACCCGCTGCTTAAACCGGCAGTCGGAACACTTGCGTTAAAGATCAGATTAGTCCCTGTATTTCCAAGTGGGATGTTGATTCCCTTTCCTGCCCCGGGATCGGTATCAATAAAGTATTCTGCTTTATTGATCACCTGCCCTCTCGCAAACAGATTTGCAAAAAGAGCGATTAATAATAAAAATCTTTTCATGGCCTTTAGCTTAAGATCAGGCCTAATTATTCTTTTTGGCAGTAACTTCTACATTCAAATTACCACCCGGAGCTACTGTGGGATTGGTGATGTTCATACTGAAGATGTAAGGAAGGCGTGCTCCTCTGGCACTCGCCCAGTTCAGGCTGCCGGTAGCATCAAATAACAGGCCCATATCCTTACCGTCCGATCCTGAATTATTGGCAGGACCTGCTGCAACGGTGAAATCGAGCAGCGGGTTATCTGTTCCTTTATTGATCTCGACCTGAGCGGTGAGTTTTGGATCAGTGGCATTCACATTACCTCCGCCATCAATATTCTCTCCTATTGTCCATGGAGCAGGATTTGGTGCAATACCGGAATAAAATGTGATGTTGTTATTGAAAGTTGATTTTTCCAGACTGTTTCCAACATTCATATTTACAAACACATTATTGGTAAGGGTCAAAAATCTGGTAACGGTGTTTACGAAAATTGGAGAACCGTTTGCCCCCGCTGCATTGGTATAGAACAGATTATGGTCCAGAAGTACCGCACTGGAATTGGCAAGACCGGTAAAACAGCCGTTATTAGAATTATCAATACGGAAGGTGTTGTTATGAAAAAGCAGATTGGAGTAACTTGCCTGGGCGTTGAATCCAAATCCGGCAACACTGCCTGTGAAGTAGCAGTTTTCCACAATGTAGTTGCTGGCAGTCAGGCCAATTTCAACTCTGCTTCTGAATTCACAGCGGTCTATTCTAATGTTATTGACACCAACATCATTGATGATCCCCTGACCAAAAGTGAGCCCCCGATTGAAAACAAGGCCATGAACCACGCTGCCTGAGGAGGTAGCCGCCACATTTGATGCCGTATTGTTGCGTATAACACCAAAATCAACCAAGGCCCTTACAGCGTTGTTCTTATCCGGCGCCCAGCCCGGACCAAAAAAAGCGATCTTTTTATTCAGCAACAGGAAGGATTTATATACCGTTGGACTTCCGTGTACAAAGATGGTATCCCCGTGCCCGGCTGCATCAATAGCCTCCTGAATCTCGACAAATTGAGCTCCCCCATTGAGGGCGTTGTTTACGGTAAGTACTTTGGCACTTGCATTTATAGCAAGAAATGCAAAAACGAATAGTAGTAATTTTTTCATAGCATTAATATTTTAGAGGTTTGTATACCTGTAAAATTGCTATGTTCATAAAGATATTAAAATACCCCATCGGGTGATTTGTCATTGGAGCCCGGCTGATTGATTTTCTACTTGGACAAACTCAGACAGGTACTCCTGTCCGACAGAACTGAGGCAAAACCGTAACGGGAGCGTACCTGCTTCGGAAAACGGGTACCTTTTTCCGAAGGTCTATCGAAGCTGTTGCGCAGTTGTCCCGGAACTGGTGGTAAGCAAATCTTTACTTATCTAGTACTCAAATACTGAACTACCGGAACAGCCCCTGCTGTCTGGCCTTTTGAATGGCTTCTGATCTGCATGCTACATGCAGCTTCTTATAGATGTGCTTGACATGTGTACGTACTGTTTCATAACTGATAAAAGCCTGATCCGCTATCCCCCGGTAATTGTGGCCTTCCATCATAAGTGAAAGGATCTCCTTTTCTCTGCTGCTCAGATCGTAATCACTCATTTCTGGTTTTACAAGGATCACATTCTGCTGGACAAAGAAGTTGAGTACCTTCTGGGCTATAGCGGGAGACATCGATGCACCCCCATCATACACTTCCTGCAACGCTTCCAGCTGTTTTAAAGGGGGATCACTTTTCAGTATATAGCCTGAAGCACCTGCACACAGCGCACTGAAGATCTTCTCCTTATCATTAAACACAGTCTGTATCAATACTTTAATATCAGGAAATCTGGCTTTTAAGATCCCCGTAGCTTCTATTCCCGTTCGCCCCGGCATCTCGATATCCATAAGGATTACATCGGGCCTGCTGAACAAGACATCGGCCTCTACCTGATTGACATTGGCAAAGGCACCTGTGCAGATAAAACCGGTGGTCCCGTTAATGATGGTCTGCAAAGCCTCACGTATGAGTTTGTTGTCTTCGAATATGGCTACCTTAATTTCCATTTTTTTAGCGTTTTAACAATAATGCACATTTAATGGCTTTTTCCATGTCACCCATCAGGTGATTTTGATCTCCTGGCAAAGTTCGATCAGCACACCACTGGTGTCTTTAGGGTGAACAAAGCAGATGAGCTTATTGTCTGCTCCTTTTTTTGGTTCTTCACTAAGCAGGGTGAATCCCTCCTGCTTTAAACGCTTCATTTCCGAATAGATATTTTCAACGTCAAATGCGATGTGATGAATCCCCTCTCCCTTTTTTGTCAGAAATTTCGCGATGGTACTATCCTCTGATGTGGCAGCCAAAAGCTCTATCTTATTGGCGCCAATCTGAAAAAAAGCAGTTTCCACGGATTCAGATGCCACGTTTTCTTTTTTATAGCACGCTGTCCCCAGCAACTTTTCATAGATACTACAGGACTTGTTCAGGTCCTTGACCGCAATACCAATATGCTCTATATTCTTCATAACAGGATCAAAAGGTTAAACTAATGTAAAAATGCGGGATTTACCTATAGCAACATAGCTAATATCTATAATTATTGGCAATCTTTTTTCGTATCTTTGTCTATCAATAAGATATAATAAAACGATGGAACTTCCTATTTACTTAGATAATAACGCAACTACACCTCTGGATCCCAGGGTACTGGAAGCGATGCTACCTTATTTCACAAATAAATTTGGTAATGCCGCGAGCCGCAATCACGCTTTTGGCTGGGTTGCTGAAGAAGCAGTGGATTACTCGCGTGAGCAGGTAGCCAAATTGATTGGCTGTACTGAAAAAGAAATCATTTTCACTTCAGGTGCTACAGAGGCAGATAATTTGGGTATCAAAGGTGTATATGAAATGTATCAGGATAAGGGTAACCACATCATCACGGCTACTACTGAGCACAAGGCGGTATTGGACACCTGCAAGCATTTAGAAAAGCTGGGTGCAAAGATTACTTATTTAAATGTAAAGGAAGACGGCCTGATTGACCTTGCTGAACTGGAAGCTGCAATGACTGAGCAGACCATTCTGGTGACCATCATGTATGGTAACAATGAGATCGGTGTAGTTCAGCCGATTAAAGAGATATCGGCAATTGCCCATAAGTTTGGCGCATTGTTTATGACAGATGCGACTCAGGCTGTTGGTAAAATACCTGTAAATGTAAATGAAGACGGGATTGACCTGATGGCATTCTCTGCACATAAAATGTACGGCCCTAAAGGTGTTGGTGTACTTTACGTTCGCCGTAAAAACCCAAGGGTTAAGGTAACTGCACAAATGGACGGTGGTGGTCATGAGCGTGGTATGCGTTCGGGTACATTAAACGTACCGGGCATCGTTGGTTTGGGTAAGGCTTGTGAACTGTGTCGTTTGGAAATGGATGAAGAAGCAAAACGCTTGTCTGGTCTGAGAGATAAACTGGAAGGTGCCCTGAGCCAGATGGAAGAAAGCTATGTAAACGGAAACGTACAGCACCGCTTGCCTCATGTAGCCAATATATCTTTCAAATATGTAGAGGGTGAAGGTTTGATGATGGCAATGAAAGACCTGGCGGTATCTTCAGGATCGGCATGTACGTCAGCTTCATTAGAACCTTCGTATGTATTGAAGAGCTTAGGCCTTTCTGATGATCTGGCACACTCTTCGATCCGTTTTGGACTAGGTCGCTTTACTACTGAAGAAGAAATCGACTACGCAATTGAAAATACTAAAAAGGCGGTTAATCACCTGAGAGACCTTTCTCCGTTATGGGAAATGTTTAAAGATGGTATTGACTTAAGTAAAATAGAGTGGGCAGAACACTAAAAAGAAACTAAAATGGCATATTCAGAAAAAGTAATGGAACACTATACCAACCCAAGAAATGTTGGTACTTTAAATAAAGACAGCAAATCGGTTGGTACAGGCTTAGTTGGCGCACCAGAGTGCGGTGACGTGATGCGTCTGCAGATTGAGGTTGATGAAAACAACGTGATCACTGACGCTAAATTCAAAACATTTGGCTGTGGTTCGGCAATCGCATCTTCTTCATTGGCTACAGAGTGGCTGAAGGGCAAAACGGTTGATGAGGCAATGACCATTGACAATATGGACATTGTTGAAGAGCTGGCACTTCCGCCGGTTAAGATCCACTGTTCGGTTTTGGCAGAAGACGCGATCAAATCGGCAATTAACGATTTCCGTGTAAAAAATGGTTTAGAGCCAATTGAACTGGCTAAATCACATCACTAATTTAAAGTAGCTTTTAGCTGCTGTTTAATACAGTAAATTATGATCACAATAACAGATAAAGCAAAAAGCAAGATAGACCACCTGATGCAGGATTCGGAACTGGGCAGCGATTATTTTTTGCGCGTTTCAGTTAAGGGTGGAGGTTGTTCGGGTTTGTCTTATAACCTTGACTTTGACAACGAAGAAAAGACCGGAGATCAGTTCTTTGAGGACAGGGGCATCAGGATAGCACTGGATATGAAATCATTTTTATATCTGGCTGGTACAGAACTGGATTTTTCGGACGGACTGAATGGTAAGGGATTTAATTTCCATAATCCAAACGCCAGCCGCTCATGCGGTTGCGGTGAGAGTTTTTCTGTTTAACAGATACAATTACTATATTTGTGAAGGACGCTTTTAGCGTCCTTTTTTTGTATACAGCTAACCAACGAACACCATATGGTATCATTCAACGAGTTTTCTACCGTTCCGGGTTTACTCAGAAATGTAGTAGAAAATATCCATAAACCGGAAGAGACTTTTTTAATCGATAAAAAGAAGTCAGACTGGGAAGAAATATCTTTTAAACAGACTCTGGAAAATGCCGATGCCGTGTCTGCTTTTTTTTTAGATAAGGGTATTGTAAAAGGTGACAGAATGGGGCTGATGATAGAAAACTCCCCGGAATATGTATATTATGACCAGGGAATCCAGCAAATTGGTGCCATCAATGTATCGATATATCCTACCCTTTCCGAGCATGAAGTAGAATATATTATCAATGATTCAGGCATCAGGGCCATACTTGTAGGCAACACTTTTCTTTTCAAGAAGATACTCAGGATAGCTGCAAATTGCAGGCAGTTGCACTACATTATACCTGCCTTTGAGGAGTATACAAAAGTAATCATCCCGGAAGGTTTGAAGCAACAGGTGATCAGCTTTGATGAAATCCTGAATACCAAACCGGATGCCATACAACTGGAACAGATTGTTGCAATCAGAGTATCATTGCGGCCAGCAGATATCTCTTCTTTGATCTATACATCCGGTACTACCGGTACGCCTAAGGGCACGATGCTTTCGCATTATAATTTTGTAGAAAATGTAAAGGTTTGTCTGGAGCAGATTCCTGTGATAGATGAAACCGAAACATTTCTTTCCTTCCTGCCGCTTTCACATGTATTTGAGCGTACCGCTACTTACCATGTCTGCTGTGCGCAAGGTTGCAAGATAGCTTTTGCACAAAGCCTGGAACTCCTGGCTAAGAACATGGGAGAGATCAGGCCTACGGTAATGAATTGTGTGCCAAGGCTTTTGGAAAAAATCCATGATAAGGCCATTAAGAGCGGTACTTCTGGCGGAGGGTTAAAAGCCAGGATTTTTCTGTGGGCTTTGGAGACCGGGCAGAGTTACAGACAAAAAGCAGCCAACGGAGGCAGTCCCGGATTGATCCTTTCTGCTAAAAAAGCGGTTGCGGAGAAACTGGTCTTCAGTAAGATTAAAGAAAAAACAGGTGGCAGATTGAAATTTATGATCTCCGGCGGTGCCGCACTGCCTAAAAATGTGGGCGAGTTTTTTGGCAACCTTGGCATTAAAATACTGGAGGGCTTCGGATTGACTGAAACTTCTCCTGTTATGGCGGTAACAGAATACCACAGACAGGTTTACGGAACGGTAGGCCGGGTAATACCAGGTATAGAGATTGGCATCCAGAACGTAGAGACAAAGGAAATGATCAGTATACAGACCCATGAGTCATTCGAAGAAAACTTTGAATGTGAAGAGGGTGAGATTATTGTACGGGGTCATTGTGTAATGCAGGGCTATTTTAACAAACCGGCCGAAACTGCTGAAGCTATTGATAAGGACGACTGGTTTCATACCGGTGACATCGGCCGGTTCTACAAGGGTAACCTGCAGATCACCGACAGGTTAAAAAACATGATCGTGAATGCTTATGGCAAAAATGTTTATCCTACTCCTGTAGAAAATATTTATTTAAAGAGTCTGAAGATAGATCAGCTTTTTCTGATCGGTGATAAGAGAGAGTACCTTACGGCAATCGTAATCCCGAATAAGGAAAACATGCAGGAAGCTTTCCAGCTTCCGGAATCTTTCTTTCAGGAACCGGATGTTTTTATTGGCGATAAAGAGATCATTGACTGGATCGCTCAGGACATCAGGAAGTTTTCAAATGAACTGGCAAAATTTGAGCGCATTAAGAATTTCAAGGTCAAGCGTAATCCTTTCAGTATGGAAGAGGGTGAGATCACTCCTACGCTTAAAGCCAAAAGAAAGGTCATAGAGCTTAAATATGCTGAAATCATCAATCAAATGTACACGGAAAGTGTAGAGACGGATTAAAAACAAATACCTATTTTTGCCTAAATTTTAATTTATACACAAACAAGCTTATACGACCCGGTCGTGTAGAACAAGATATGAGTACAGGACTATCAGAATTAGAGTTGTTGCGCAGAAATTCGCTCAATCAACTCCGTGAATTAGGGATCGACCCCTACCCTGCCGAAGCATTTGACATCAATGCGAATGCCGCAGACATTTTAGCGAACTACGAAAGAGATAAGACGGCTTATAAGAACATCAGCATTGCCGGAAGGATTATGTCGCGCAGGATCATGGGTAGTGCTTCTTTTGTGGAACTGCAGGATGCTACAGGAAGACTGCAGATCTATCTGAAGAGAGATGATCTTTGCCCGGATGAAGACAAAACCTTATACAATACTGTTTTCAAGAAATTACTTGATCTTGGTGATTTTATTGGTGTGAAGGGCTATATGTTTACTACACAAACCGGTGAGATCTCCCTGCATGTCACAGAACTTAAATTACTGGCTAAGTCCTTAAAGCCCCTGCCCGTAGTAAGACGTGATGAGGATGGAAATATTTATGATGCCTTTACTGATCCTGAGCTCCGCTACAGACAGCGTTATGTCGATCTGACCGTTAATCCAGGCTTTAAACAGATCTTCATCAACAGGTCTAAGGTCATCAATACCATGCGGAATTATTTTGACCAGCAGGGATGGATGGAGGTGGAGACGCCTATTTTACAACCGATACACGGTGGTGCTGCTGCGCGTCCTTTTGCTACGCATCACAATACACTGGATATGCCTCTATATCTTCGTATCGCTAATGAGCTTTATTTAAAACGACTGATCGTTGCAGGTTTTGACGGCGTATATGAATTCGGCAAAATGTTCAGGAATGAGGGTATGGACCGTACGCACAATCCGGAGTATACCGCTATGGAAATCTATGTAGCTTACAAGGATTACATCTGGATGATGGGGATGGTTGAGGAGTGTCTGGAAAAGATAGCGGTCGCTATCCATGGTAAACCGGTGGTTCCTGTAGGTGAGCATCAAATCAATTTTGAAGGTCCTTATGAAAAACTGACCATGTATGAATCTATTGAGAAGTACACAGGCATAGATGTTTCGGCCATGACTGAGGAGCAGATCAAAGAGGTTTGCAAAAGTCTGAATATTGAGGTAGATGCTTCAATGGGCAGAGGTAAGCTGATCGATGAATTATTCAGCGAGAAGGTGGAAGCTAACCTGATTCAGCCCACTTATATCACGGATTATCCTTTGGAAATGACTCCTCTTGCTAAAAAGCACAGAAGCAAGGAAGGCTTGGTAGAAAGGTTTGAGTTATTTGTCAACGGAAAGGAAATCGCTAATGCGTATTCTGAGCTGAATGATCCTATTGATCAGAAGGAACGTCTGGTAGAGCAATTGAAACTGGCAGAACGCGGCGATGATGAAGCAATGGCAATGGATGAAGACTTTTTGCGTGCACTGGAATATGGTATGCCGCCTACTTCCGGTCTGGGCTTTGGTATAGATCGCTTGGTGATGCTGATGACTAACCAGTCGACCATACAGGAGGTACTTTTCTTCCCGCAGATGAGACCTGAGAAAAAAGTTAAAGTAACTACTGACGAAGATTTCATCAATGCGGGCATCCCTGCAGAATGGGTACAGGTTATACGTAAAATGGGCATCAATACGATTGAAGAGCTTAAAGCAGCTAATCCGAATAAAGTATTTAATGATCTTGGCGGAATGCGTAAGAAGCTAAAACTGGAACTGACCATGCCTGCTAAGGAAGAGGTGATGACCTGGTTTGCTTAACAGAAGCAGGTTCTGCTTAACAATTAAATAATATAAATTTAAAGGCTTGCTGCATAAAATGACAGCAAGCCTTTTTAATTTTATAGCGTATTTAAATTGATAATATATGACCAGTTCATGCCTTGAAATAAACGAAAAAGAGTATTGCATAAAACTGAGCAAAGATGCATTTGACCTGACGCTGGTACGCCAGCTGATCACAAGAATTCAATCGGAGCAATTGTTTTTCAGCAAGAAAAGAGATTTCCTTGAAGATGATATCATCAGCAGATCATCTGATTATGAAAGAAACGACAATTTTGACAATCTTAATGAAAAATAAAAAGCCGGATATGTATCCGGCTTTTTATTTTTAACGTTCTCTCTCCCCTATCTGTATCTCACTTGTTGTTGTTTGTCCAGCATACCCAGCTGATCTTTCATTTGTTTAATCTGATCAGCAAGTAATTTATTCTTATCTGCTTTCTTGGCTTCGGTCAGATACATCTGAGCTTCTCTTTTATTTCTCTTGGCCATTGCGATACCTGCCAGACTTAGTTTGGCAAGCGCAACATTATGGTCCATATGCAGTCCTAATGAAAGGGATTTCTTAAAGAATTTCTCTGATTGCATAGGTGCTCTTCTGGATTCTATCAATCCGATCAGTAAATTATAATAGCCGTGCTGAACTCTGATCAGCTGTTTTTCATAATTGGTGATCTTATTCAAAAAGGCTTCTGCCTTTGGCATATTATCCTTTCTTAAAAACCATTGTGCAAGCAACATATTCTCATTAAAGAAATAAGTAACGAATACCAGGATACTCAAGAATACCCCCAGAATACCCCAGCCCCAAAAGCTGGTAAAAAATATAGCTATGGAAGCTCCCAACACCACAAAACCTATAATAAGACGAACAATATTCTGCATATCCTTATGTAATTTTTTTTTGCAAATATCGTGTTTAAATACCAAAAAGCAGATTTAAAATTATAATTTCAGCCTTATTTCTAATCCCTATGAATACCAGTACTCAAGAGCTGAATAAAATGATTATAGATCCCACCAAAGGCAGGGCTGTATTGATAAATAAATGCAGCAGGGAGGGGTTAATTGCTTTCCCGGAAATGCAGGAAATGTATGACACGGCGTATCAGGAGTATTCTCCGGACCCGGCAATTATAAGCAGACTGAAAGTACTTTCAGCAGATAAAAAGATAATCATTGTATTGGGTACCTGGTGCAGTGATAGTAAACAGCATATACCACATTTTTTAAAGATTACGGATACCCTGGACATCGGGGAAGAAAACATAACCTTTATTGGGGTGGACGGTTATAAAAATGCGGAAGGAGGGCTGCTGGATATGCTGGAGATTGAAAAGGTTCCCACTTTCATTTTTTATGACAGAAATAAAGAAACCGGACGCATTATTGAATTTCCGCTAACCACACTGGAGGATGATATGTTGTTCATTTTAAATAAATAGTATGTCGGTAGCACTCGAAAAAAGCTGGCTTAAAGTTCTGGATCAGGAATTTGATAAAGCCTATATGAAGAATCTGAAAGCTTTTCTGCTGGAAGAAAAACAAAAGGGGGCTACGGTATATCCTAAGGGAGGCGATATCTTCAATGCCCTGGATCATACTCCCTTTGACAAGGTAAAAGTGGTCATTCTCGGACAGGATCCTTATCATGGTACAGGCCAGGCACATGGACTGTCATTCTCCGTACAAAAAGGAATTACTGTACCGCCATCTTTGAAGAATATCTACAAAGAATTGTCAGTGGATATACCCGGTTTTGAGATACCCGGGCATGGAAATCTGACTAAATGGGCAGATGAAGGTGTTTTGCTTTTAAATGCAACGTTAACGGTAAGAGCACACGAAGCCGGTTCACACCAGGGCAAGGGCTGGGAAGTTTTTACAGACACCATCATCAGCAAACTTTCTGAGCAGCGGGAAGGTATTGTATTCCTGCTTTGGGGACGTTATGCACAAAACAAGTCTGAACTGATCGACACTAAAAAACATACGGTACTTAAGGCTGCGCATCCCTCACCTTTCTCTGCTTATAATGGTTTTTTTGGCTGTAAGCATTTTTCTAAGACAAATGAAGTATTGGCCATGGAAGGAATAAAACCAGTAGACTGGCAAATTATATAAAAGCAAAGGACAGATGCTCACCTGTCCTTGCTTTTACATTAAGGTATGCCTTAATATTCCAAAGGAACAATTGGCTCCTTTTTGGTGGTAGACATGATCATCATGGTCTGAAAGGTCTTCACCACAGAGATTTTGCTGATCTTGTCCATGATCAGACGTTCATATGATTTAATGTCGTTTACGTACACTTTCAGCAGAAAATCTGCCTGTCCGGTTACATGATGACATTCTGTAATCTCCTTGATCTGATTTACCTCATCCAGAAAGATTTGTATTGTATTGTTTTTATGAAAATCCAGTTGTACCTGGATAAAGGTCTTAATCCCTAAGCCCAGTTTTTCTTCGTCTACCAATGCATGGTAGCTTTTAATAAAGCCTGATGTTTCTAATTTACGAACCCGCTCCAGTGTAGGGGCCGGAGATAATCCAATCTCCTGGGACAATAGTAAATTGGTCATTCGACCGTTTTCCTGTAAAAGCTTTAGGATTTTAAAATCCGTTTTATCTAGTTCTGCTGCCATGTTTAATTTCTATCAGGCCCAAAGATAGACTATAGACCTAAATTTTACCAAATTTTATTCTAAAAAATCTACATTATTTTATAGTTTATTTTATAATAATATTTTTAGATTTGTCTAAACTTTTAGTTAGACAGATATTAATGCAGTCATTTACAGAAGAGAACTATCTCAAAATAATTTATCATCTCTCCGGAAATCCGGAAACTGCTGTTCAGACAAATGCCATTGCAGAAAAGATACAGATTAAGGCTGCATCAGTAACTGATATGATTAAAAAGCTGGCTGATAAAAAACTGGTAGATTATATAAAATATCAGGGCGTAAAATTAACAGATACCGGCAGGCGAGCGGCGATCAATATCGTGCGCAAGCACCGGCTTTGGGAAGTATTCCTGGTTGAAAAACTGAGCTTTAAATGGGATGAAGTGCATGATATTGCGGAACAGCTGGAACACATTAATTCTTCTGAACTTATTGAGCGGTTGGATGAGTTTCTCGCTTTTCCTAAAAATGATCCTCATGGAGACCCCATACCTGATAAAAACGGAAAGTTCGATACTGCATCGTTCATTAAATTAAATAAACTGAAGAAAGGTGAACGGGGCCGGATCATGGGGGTCAGTGAGCATTCGTCTGCGTTTCTAAGGCATCTTGAAAAACTCGGGTTGACTCTTGGAAAGGAAATTGAAATTACAGAGATTACTGATTTTGATGGGTCTGTAGAGCTTTTTGTACAGGAAAAAAAAATAAGTGTAAGCCGCGAGGTGGCTAAACACATTCTTATAAAATTATGATATGAAAAACAGTCATCATGCAGAGTCATTAAGTGAAGTTCACCAAAGTGTTGACACCAGCAAGCGAACCGGATGGAAACGCATACTGGCGTTCATCGGACCGGCCTACCTGGTGAGTGTGGGTTATATGGATCCGGGCAATTGGGCTACGGACATAGCCGGGGGTAGTAAATTTGGTTATCAGCTCATCTGGATTCTTTTGATGTCTAACCTGATCGCATTACTCCTGCAGTCTCTTAGTGCAAGACTGGGAATTGTAAGGGGGCTTGATCTGGCACAGGCTTCAAGGAACGGTTATCCTAGATGGGTTAATTTTCCATTATTCGGTCTGGCGCAAACGGCCATAGTTGCATGTGATCTCGCTGAGATCATTGGTATGGCGATAGGATTAAACCTGCTTTTTGGTTTGCCGCTGATCTGGGGCATCAGTGTCACCATTTTTGATACGGTGCTGCTGTTATTCTTGCTCAATAAGGGGATGAGAAAAATGGAAGGGTTTATTGTGTCCATGGTATTTATAGTTGGGTTATCCTTCCTGATCGAAATGTTTATTGTCGAACCTTCTCTGAAGGAAATAGCCATGGGTTTTGAACCTTCTATGTTATCAGGTGATGCCTTGTATATTGCGATTGGTATTATTGGAGCCACAGTGATGCCGCACAATCTTTACCTCCATTCTTCGCTGGTGCAGACAAGGAAATTTGAAAGAGATGAAAAAGGAATAAAGGAAGCTATAAAATTCAACTTTATCGATACTGCAGTTGCGCTGAACCTGGCTTTCTTTGTGAATGCGGCAATCCTCATCCTTGCAGCTGCAGCTTTCTTTAAGAACGGTCTTCATGAAGTAGCTGAAATACAGGATGCGCATAAATTGCTGCAAAATATCTTTGGAAATGTAGCCCCTGCATTGTTTGCCATTGCACTTATTGCTGCAGGACAAAGCTCTACGATTACCGGTACACTAGCGGGTCAGATTGTCATGGAGGGTCATATTAAACTACGTATACAACCCTGGTTACGCAGGCTGATCACGCGTCTGCTTGCGATTATACCTGCTTTCTTTACTATTCTGTATTTTGGTGATGATGCACTTGGCGGCCTGCTGATCCTGAGTCAGGTGGTACTGAGTCTTCAGCTTGGTTTTGCTGTTATTCCACTAATACATTTTACATCTGATAAAAAAACAATGAAAGGGTTTGCCATTAAACCCTGGGTTCAGGTGCTGGCCTGGATCAGTTCATTGGTCATCATCTCTTTAAATGTAAAACTGGTTGTAGAAGAGATCAGCACCTGGGGTGCTGAGGGTGGGTGGTATGTCTACGTAATTGTCGTTCCACTGGCCATCCTGATTGGTTTGCTGCTGTTATTTATATTTCTTTATCCTCTGGTCAATTCCGGAAAAAAAGAAGTAAATGCTGCTCCTCATGGCAATGCTCTTAACATTCAGGAGATCGAAAAAATAAGCTATGTCCGAATCGGCATTACGGTTGACTTTTCAAAGAACGATAGAAACACCATCAGGCACGCCCTGATACAGGGGGGTAAAGGGGCACATTACTACCTCATCCATGTAGTTGAGACCGCTGTAGCCCGTTATCACGGTAAATCGGCACTTGACTATGAAACACAGAGTGATGCTGACAATCTGGAGAAATATCGTAACAACCTGGCAGAACTTGGATATGAGTCAACTGCCCATATTGGTTATGGGGGAACAGTACAGGCGATAGTAGAAATTGCGGATAAAAACAAACTGGAATTGCTGGTAATGGGTGCCCATGGACACCAGGGCATTAAAGACCTGATCCTGGGTACCACTGTCAACTCTGTGCGTCATAAAGTATCGATTCCAGTCCTGATTGTAAGATAAAATTGAGATATTAGCCGATTCTTATGAAAAACGATATTCAGATAAAAAACAAAAGGGCGTATTTCGATTACCACGTCGTCGAGAATTTCAACGCAGGTATTGCTTTACTGGGTACTGAAATAAAAGCCATCAGACAAGGCAAAGCCAATATGTCAGATGCATTTTGCATGTTTATAGGCAATACCCTTTATGTCAGAAATCTGCACATTTCGGAATACAGTCACAGCTCTTTTTACAATCATGACATTAAGCGGGACAGGGTATTGCTCCTGCACAAAAAAGAACTCAAAAAGTTGAAGGCCAAAAGTGAGGAAAAAGGTTATACCATTGTTCCTTTGCGCATTTACACCAATGAAAGAGGTTTTGCTAAAATTGAGATCGCCCTTGCACAGGGTAAGAAAGAATTTGACAAACGCGACAGTATTAAAGACCGGGAATCTAAACGCGAAATGGACCGGGCCATGAAGGTATAAGACTACCTAAAATTACCAGGCCTGATCGCCTACTAAGGGTACAAATCTAAAGGTATCCAGTTCTATACGTTCAAAGTCTGTTTCACTAATCCGTATCACTGTTAACATTTTTTGAGAATGCTCATCACCTACGGGTATCACCAGTATCCCTCCTATTCTTAATTGTTTCAGTAGAATTTCAGGTACGAATGGGGCTCCGGCAGTAACAATTATTTTATCGTATGGCGCATAGGACGCAATGCCTTTTGAACCATCACCAAAAAAGAAATGTGCATTATAGCCCATTCCGGGTAACACTCTGATGGTATGTCTGTAGATGCTTTCCTGTCTTTCTATGGTATATACATTTGCACCAAGTTCCATTAAAATACAGGTCTGATAACCAGAGCCTGTACCTATTTCCAGAACCTTATCCCCTTTTTTCACATGAAGCAATTCGCTTTGATAGGCAACTGTGTAGGGTTGAGAAATGGTCTGCCCGTCACCTATAGGAAATGCAATGTCTTTATAGGCCTGATTCCAAAAGGTTTCATCAAAAAAGAAATGACGTGGAACTTTCCCGATTGCTCTGAGTACTCCTTTATCAGTAATACCTCTGGATTGCAGGTGAACTACTAACTTCTTTCTTGCACCCTGTTCCCTGTAATTGTCAACAAACTTATATGCCATAGCACATCAAAAATAGCTTTTTGATTCCTAAATCGAGGAACAATTTGATGAGATTAAACTAAAAAACAGCTAATGGGCACAGAATCAATTGTAATCATTTAATAGGGATCAACATCCACCTGTAGTGTGACAGCCCGATGGTCTTTATCTGTCTGAAACTCTGAAATGACATCTTTTAATAAAGATTTCACTTTAGCGACTGAAGTGGTTTTATCGCTTTTAATAATTACTTGTTTTATATAATAGTTTCTGATCCTGGAAACCAGTGGTTGTTCTGGGCCCAGCACCCTGTGACCAAGTTGCTGTCTCAACATACCGGCAAATTTCTGTGCTGCAGCATTGAGTACATCTGGATCTTTGTGCTTAATATTGACAAATATGAGCCTTGTAAACGGTGGATAATGAAATTGTTTCCTTTCTGCCAGTTCTTCATTATACATCTCCAGATATTTGTTTTCTATTACCTGATTAATGATTCTGTGGTTGTCATCGTAGGCCTGTATGATTACCTTCCCCTGTTTATCCCGTCTGCCTGCCCTTCCGGCCACCTGAGCAAGCAATTGGTAGCTTCTTTCAAATGCTCTGAAATCGGGATAGTTCAACAGTGTATCTGCATTGATCACCCCTATCAATGTCACATTATCAAAATCAAGTCCCTTAGCTACCATTTGCGTTCCTATCAGGATGTCAGTTTTCTTATCCTGAAATTCTGATATGATCTGCTGCAAACCGTTTTTGGTACGGGTACTGTCCACGTCCAGTCTTGCAATGGTCGCTTCCGGAAATATCAGCTTTAATTCTTCTTCTACTCTTTCGGTACCAAATCCCTTTTGTTCTATATGAACTGAACCGCATGCCGGACAAATATTAATACTGCTTTGATGATACCCGCAATAATGACAATGTAGTTTTCCGCTTGTTTTGTGATAAGTCAGTGACACATCACAGTTCACACACTTGGGTGCGTAACCACAAGTACCGCAAATCAATATGGTTGCATATCCCCTTCTGTTCTGAAACAGAATAACTTGTTCTTTGTTACGCAGTGTATCGGTGATTTCGTCGACCAGTTTAGCTGAAAAATAAGAGATCATCTTCTTTTTCTTAGTTTCTTCGGAGATACTGATCACCTCCTGCAGGGGCAATTCCACTCCACCAAAGCGTTCGTTTAGAATTACCAATCCATATTTGCCGTTCTTAGCATTAAAATAGCTTTCTATTGCGGGGGTAGCAGAACCAAGTACGACCTTTGCATGGTGCAGATGCGCCAGGTAAATGGCTGCATCCCTGGCTTGATAACGGGGTGAAGGCTCCTGTTGTTTATAAGAAGATTCGTGTTCTTCGTCGACAACTATTAGCTTCAGTTCTTTGAACGGGAGAAATACTGCAGACCTCGCACCCAGCACTACCCTGTATTTACCTGTCAGTACTTTATTCCAGATCTCTACCCTTTCGTTATTGTTAAATTTAGAATGATATACGCCAATTGCATCTCCAAAATATCTTTGTATGCGTTCTACTATCTGCGTGGTAAGCGCTATTTCAGGAAGTAAGAACAAAACTTGCCCCCCCTTTTCAATTGCTTTTTCTATGAGTTTAATATAGATCTGTGTTTTACCGGAAGCAGTCACACCATGCAGCAGAACTACGTCTTTTTCTTTTAATACATTATCTATCTGATCAAGCGCATTGTTCTGACTTTTACTAAGCTCAAAGTTCAGGATAAACTCATCTGCATGATCTCTTAGCCTGCTTACCGGTCTTTTTTGTATGGCAAATATTTCTTTATCTACCAGTGTTTTCAGTGCCGCAGCACCGCATGCACTCTCCTCCAGTAACTGTTGTTTGGAAATCTGCTCCTGCTGTTTACTGAGCTTTAAATAAGCCAGAAAAGCATTCAGTTGCTTGGGTGCTTTTTCCAGCACATCAAAAAGCTGCCTTAAATTAGCTTCTTCCTGATAGAAGGTATTTAGTGTTATAAATGACTTCAACAAGGGCTTATACTTTTCGATTACCTCTTCAGCAATATATACCATACCCTTGCCCAGTAAGGAATTGATGATGGGGTACACGGTTTTCTGACCTAAAAGTACTGATACATCGTCTATAGTTAATCTTAGTTTGCTCCTCAACGCATTGAGCAGGGTTTTCTCTTTATCAGTGAATACTTCGTCACTGGTCTCTGCATCCTCTTTCAGCACAATAACCGTTTCACTTGCAAGCTTTAATCCCGCTGGGAGTGCTGCAGACATTACATCACCTTCATTACACAGATAATAGGAGGTCATCCATTCCCACAGCTGCAATTGTTCAGTAGTAATAACAGGATGCGTGTCCACAACATCAATGATGTATTTAGCTTCATATACTTCAGGTGCCTGGTTACTGATACTTTTGATCAATGCGGTATAGATCTTGTTCTTTCCAAATTGTACGACAACACGTTTACCTATCGCTATCTGATCATTCAGCTCAAAAGGAACCCGGTAACTATAGTTCTTCGCCAAAGAAAGCGGCAATATCACCTCTATAAAGAAGGTCTGCCTTTCTTCAAAATCCACAGCATGAAAATCCAGCATTACTTAATCTTTAGTGCCGCAAGAAATAATGAAACCCAGCCGAGTATAAGCAATAACCCACCAATCGGAGTAACAGGGCCTATGTAATCTACAAAATTAAGGTTCAGCATTGATCTGGTAGCCAGCAAATACAGACTTCCGGAAAACAATAGGATCCCAAAGGTAAAAAAGCCATAAGAAAGCTTGGTCAGCTTAGGACTCTCTGTTTTAAAAATAGCGAGAAAAAGCAAAGCAAACACATGATAGAACTGGTACTCTACACCTTTTGCCCAAATTTCAAGGTCAGCTGTGTCAATAAGCTTCTTTAGTCCATGCGCACCGAAGGCACCAAGGATTACCGCCAGGGCACCCAGCAAGGATGCAGTTACCAATATTCGTTTATTCATAATAAACCTGCTTTTATAACACAAAATTAACATTTTTTTACCGCTATACATGAATGCTTACCCAGTTTTATCTAAGTTTGTACATACATCAAATGAAAAGGATTCTCATCTTAATTATTGTACTGTTTATTGCCATTGTTACAATGGCTTATCTATATTTTTCGGAACTGAAGCCCGGCAAAAAAAATAATGACAACGCCTTATATGCTGTATCAGCCGATGCCTCTGTTATCTTTTCTTTTCAAAATGATAAAAGCATTCTCGATATTTTAACCAGCCAAACCTTACTCAGTGAATTGATTGGAGAAAATAAATCACTTCAGCTTAGCTCTTTATACCATTATCTCTTGGCTAGGCCAGCTGTAAACCATATCGCAGATAAACAAAACGTGTACATCAGCCTGCTTCCCGGAGAGGAAAACAGCATAGACTTCCTGTACAGTACGCAACTCAATGCAGGAGTAAGTCTCTTACAACTGCTGAATACGCTGAAGTCGGCTGGCATCAAAACAGATACTGTTGAAAAATTAACCAGGCTTACCCTGCCTGACAGCAGCACTTTTTTCCTGTCGGTCAAAGAACACCTGATTCTTTTATCCGGTTCTCGGGGACTCTTGCAGACTGCCATATCCATGCCAATCAACAGGAGCAACAAATTTGCTGAATACATCAGTTCTAGCAGCAAACTTGCAAAGAATAGTATGGCGGAAGTATACATCAATTTCAACAAACTACCCAGACTCCTGCAAACTGCCATTCCGGGAAATTTGAACGGCAACCTATCGATTTTCAATCATCAAAATGCATTTGCTTCACTGGTTTACAATTACAGCGCAGATAAGATACTGTTTAACGGAACTACGACATTAAATGATCTGACAAGTTATTATCAGCTATATACATCAATCCAAGCTCAAAAGATTACCATAAACAGCATATTACCTCAAAATACTGCGAATTATACGATTTACACAATAGCTGATTATTCTACCTGGGAAAAAAGATTACGTGCATGGTTCACAGCGCAGAATCAGCTTAAAAAGCTCGAATCCTTACTTAACAGCATCAAAAACAAATATCATCTTGATCCTGAACAAATCTTTCCTAAATATTTTAAAAATCAGCTCATCACCTTCCAGCTGAACACGGGAGAAAGTATTGGAGCAATAGCACTTACAAATGGAGAAAAGCTTGAGCAGTTACTGCTTGACATTAGTAGTACCGGTGCAAATGAGGATATTAAATCATTCAAAGAGTCTGATCTGTTGTACTGTTATTTCGGAGAACCTTTTAAAAGGTTCAGAAAACCCTATTATGTGATCATAGATAACTATATGATTTTTGCTAACAACAGCAGTTCCGTACAATCCTTTTTAAATAGCTACAAAAACAACAGATTATTGATCAATAATCCGGATTACATCAATTCTATCAATCAGATTCCGAATAATTCAGGCATTACGTTCTTTATCGATTTCAAAAATTCATCGGACATCTTTTTAAGAAATGTACATGTGCCTTATTACAGACACATCACCAATGAAAAAGGATTAAAAAACTATAGTTCATTCATCTGTCAGCTGAGTGGAGAAGGTGGAGAAGAAGGTAAATTTCAGACGAATGTACTTTTAAACAGGAAAACAACTGCTTTAAGAATCGATTCTCTGATCTCTGAAACTGATTCTTTAGAGACACGGCCCTTACAATAAATTAAAATCATTAGATTTAATCATTTATTCGCCTGCCATGATCAGAAAATATCTGTTTATCTGTTTTTTCTTGCTTTGTTCTTCCCGGTTAAATGCTCAGCAATATGGCTTATTCAATACGAAAACCTTATTTGATGGTTTCGAAAACCCGGCTCAAAAAACATTTGTCCTGGATTCTTCCCGTCAGTTCGCTTCTAACTTTTTACTCCCTTATCTGGGCCTCCACGCAGTGGTTAATGGCGACAAAAATGTTCTCCGTACATTATTGAAGGAAGGTCTTTATACCACATCTGATGTACCTCTGAATAAAGGACAGACTAATAATATATTTCTGACGACTAACATCTATCTACTTAATTTCAAGATATTCAGATCTTATAAATACCACAAAGAATTGGGATTTTCCTGGCAGCTTCGTGCGGATGCCAATATAGATTACACCAATGAAACATTAGCGATATTTGACAACTATCTTCGGTTTATAAACGAAGAGAATCAAAACTTCAATAACGCTTTTAACGATAAGGGCTATTCACAATCCTATCACCAGTTTAGCTTAAGCTACCGGGAAAATTATAATAAAAGGCTGGCTTTTGGTGTAAAACTTAGTTTACTGAGCGGTATTACTTATAATAAGATTGCTATTGACCAATCTGTTTTCTCATTGGAATCCGTGGATGGCCCAATGAGTGTTGCTCTTCGCGGGACTTACAAAACTAATTTCCGGAATGGGAACGACCTGAGTAAGAGCGCCGCACCTTTTTTCAAAAACCCAGGTGCTGCCATTAGCATGGGTACTACTTATACCTCTAAGAGCGGCGTATTTATCATGGCTAATATAAAAGATCTAGGATTCATCAGGTGGAGCAAGGATTCTTATGTGAATAAATTTGACAACACTGGCAATCCTGTAGTACTGGACAGCCTGCAAGACCGGGAGCCTCACGAAATTGAGGACGCAGTTACCGGGATTCTTACAAATGGAAACAAAAAATCTGCGTTTTATACTCCTATTAATGCAAAGGCAGATCTTCTCATTTCCAAAACATTTGGTTTTTATACGCCAAGTCTCATTATTTCCAAAAACCTTTTTTTTAAAGGAGGCGATGTAGCCGTGGTTAACAAATTTTATAACGATGGGTTCTCTGTTAGTGTAATTCCTGCATATAATTTCAATAATGCTGTTTTCATAGGTATGCAGGGCATGTACCAAACACCAAACTTTGAAGTATTTCTGGGATCAGACAATCTTTTGAAAACGATGTCGAATTTTGTCGGCAAAAATAGCATATCCACCAATAATTCAAGATCTTACACCAGTGCATCTGTATATCTTGGAGCGAGTATAAAATTTGGATACGTAGTAGAGCATCCTCAAAACAGCAGTTACATGCCTGGAGTAGGTGATGAAGAGGAAGGGTTTTTCAAACGACTTTTCAGTGTATTCAGAAGCGGAAAAAAATAAATTATTTCTTTTTTGGGGTAGTCAGTACAAAATCCTTTAGATAAAAAGGCTCAAAGTAAGCTACATCTTCAAACTTCCCGGAAAGGAATGCTTTATTGGCCAGTCTGCTCATATTTGCTGATGAATTATAATTGGCTTCAGAGAACCGGGAATGTTCAACAGAGATAATGCTCCTGCATTTTGATGCGCCATCTCCTATAAAAGTGACAACATTTGAGGCTAATTGTATCTTAAAACTATCTTCGTCTATGATCAGGGCAGCAGTCGGGAGTACATTGTTCAGCAATGGGTCAAATACGGCTGTAAATACCTCCATCCTTCTGGCGTCTATCATCGGACAGATTAGTCCATTATAGTCAGGATGTGAATTCATATAGCCTTCTGCCATCATTTGCAATGTATCTATCGCAATCAGAGGTTTGTCCAGGGCATAGCATAAACCCTTTGCCGTAGAAACTCCTATTCTTAATCCTGTATACGATCCTGGCCCCTTGCTCACTGCAACAGCATCAAGTTCGGTAAATTTTAATCCGGCTATATTCATTACCTCTTGTATAAATAGGGTAAGACTGCCGGCATGGATATTGCTAGCCATCAATTCTTTTAAGGCAATTGTCTTTCCGTCTTTTGATATTGCGGCAGAGCAAACTTGTGTCGCCGTTTCAATTTGAAGTATTGTAGCCATCTGGATATGTTAAAATACGAGTTAGGGTACAGGGTCATGGCCATGCGAACCCCATGGGTGGCATCTGCCAATTCGTTTTAATGTTAGCCAGCCCCCTTTAAACGGACCATGCTTTTTAATGGCTTCTATTCCATATTGGGAACACGTTGGAGTAAACCTGCAGCTGGCCCCCAGGAGCGGAGATAACAACCATTGATAGAGCTTGATCAGCCCCAGGAATATCCAGCCTATAAATAGCTTAATTATTCTCATCCAGCTCCCTCATTTTCTTTCGAGTTTGGACCATCAAGAGCAGAGATCAATTTCCTTAACGCTCCTGTTAACTTCTTTTCAAAAAAAGCATAGTCATAAATCTTCTTCCCTACAAACTGTACTGAAAGCAGCAATAGCTTATCAGGATCGGTAAGGAAAGTGTATAACTCTAATTCTTTTTGAAGCCGGTAAACCTCGCGACAACGTCTCTTGACCAGATTCCGGTCAACTGCCCGCTTATATCTTTTCTTAGAAACATTGATCACGATCTGAACGGGAAACTTACAAGGTACATCTGTAAGCAAATAAGAAATCCTAAATGGATATAACAAAAAAGAAGAACCGTTTTTAAACAGTAAGTCTATTAACTTTCTGCTGCACAACCGTTCTTCTTTAGTAAATGTGTTCATGTTTTTTGATCGCAAATTTGCAGATTGTCCTGATCTGCTAACACTTAAAGTGCTGCAATCAAAAATTATGCTTTATGACGACGCTCGTCAGAAACTGATAATCTTTTTCTTCCTTTTGCACGGCGCGAAGCTAATACCCTTCTACCGTTTGCTGTAGCCATTCTTTCGCGGAAGCCATGTTTGTTTCTTCTCTTTCTTTGCGAAGGTTGGAATGTTCTTTTCATAACTGTATAATATCTTAGACTATTTTTTTAAATAAGAGGTGCAAATATAGTTTGATTTTTTTCTAATTGCAAATAGAATTATAATTTTCTACATACCCAGCGCGGCTTTCAGCTTTACATAACCGGTTTTGCTTACCGGCAGCCAGATGTCTGATTTTAAAAGAACAATGTAACTGTCTTTTTCCTTCAGTTCAATCCGGGTCACCTGTGCCAGATTAATAATGTATGATCTGTGAATCCTGATAAACTGTGAGGTGTCCAGCGTACGTTCAAAGAAACTCATTGTTTTGTTTTTATGAAACAACCCTTCTGTTGTGCTTAGTTTAACATAATCGTCATCAGCTTCCAGATAATGTATATCGGCTACTGCTATGATCTTAATTACACCATTCTTTTTTACCACCACCCTGTTTTGCTGAGCAGGACTAGTTGCGGCAGAATCCAGCAATTCCTGTGTTTCGGCAGCGTCCATACTGTTTAGTTTTACAGAGATCTTTTTTACAGCCTGATCGAACCTGCTTTTCTCTATTGGCTTCAGCAAATAGTCTATCGCATTTACTTCAAAAGCTTTAATGGCATATTCATCAAATGCAGTTGTAAATATTACCGCAGGTGGTTTTTCTACAAGCTCCAGCATTTCAAAACCATTGATCTTTGGCATCTGAATATCCAGAAATATGAAGTCAGGCTGACATTGTGTAATTGCCTTAATACCTTCAAAGCCGTCGCTGCACTCTGCCACGATTTCTATTTCAGGAAAATCGCTTAAATAGTGCTTTAAAATATCTCTGGCCAGAGATTCATCGTCAATTAATATCGTCCTTATCATTTCGTTGAGGTATTTTAAGCGTAGTTCTAAACAAATTCTCTTCAATTGGATGTGCCTGCAGCAGGCTCTCGTCGGCGAACAACAAATATAGTCTTCTTTTTATTGCAGACAACCCAAATCCTGTACCCCCTGCTGCCTTCATTTCCGGATCAAAAGGATTCTGTACGCATACCTTCAATATATCATTTTCTAATGTAACTCTCATAGTAATGGTGATTGCCGCCGAAGTATTATACAGACCAAACTTAATTGCATTTTCTACAATAGGCTGTAGCAATGTTCCTGGAAGGCTTAGCTTCAGGGTATCTTCAGCAATCAAAATATCAAGATTAAGTCTGTGACTAAACCTGACTTTTTCTATATCCAGATAAAGCTGTATATACTCCATTTCTTCCTCTACATTTACCCAGACCTCATCATCCCTTTTCAGTGTTCCCCGCAGAAAGGCTGCGAGCTTAGTAATCATGGTGCCTGCCTCCCTGGGATTTACTATAGTAAGTGCATATACAGAATTGAGGCTATTGAACAAAAAATGCGGCTGCAGCTGATGTCTTAACTTATTGAGTTCAGCTTCCTTTGAAAGAGTTTGTGCTGCAAGCAGCCTTTCTTGCGTCGCAGATTGCTCTTCCAACCTGTACCATAAAATATTGGCGAGCGCACACCACCCTAAAAAAACAAATAGGATAATAAATCTCACCAGTAATGAAAGACTGAGAAAACTCATATAGGTCTTATCGTCTGCAAAAAGAAAATGCAGCATAAATTTACTGATGAAGGTAATAATAAGCGCGAGCATTACTGTGAGCACTAGTATGAATAAAATAGTTTCGTTCTTTGGCTGGTAATAGCCAAGCAAATTGCTCAAACAGATACATCCTGCGGCAAGCAAACCGCTGGTAATTACACTGTCTGCCACAGATACCAGTATACTGAAGTTGAGGGAGTAATAAAATAAAAGCACAAACACGACCACCCATGCCAGCAGGATCACTGAGGCAATATTCTGTATCTTGGGTATGGATAATGGTCTGGTAGTCAAATTAATTATCTATTTAAATTACAGCAAATTCGTTTTCACATTGTATATGTTCCTTTAAAAAAGCATTTCGCTGTTCGATCACATCTAAAAAAGACGGCACATCACTTGGTTCATGCAGTATTGAGGCCACTTCTGCACCATCCTCAGGCATTTGAATCTCATGAAGGTCGGCTATACACAAGAATTTCCATGTTACCATTTCATTTCTGCAATTCCTGAATGGTGGCTGGAATCCATTGGCCAGATCTTCGGCTTTTCTTAGTGCCGTATTTGCATTAGTTGCCATGATCAATCTCAGTTGTTCGTCGAACTGAGCATTATAATTGCCATCACCACTAACGATCTGATAAATATATCTTACTAAGAACCATTTCATAACATAGGGTTTAAAAATTTCTAATATCTACACCTCCAAATAAAGCCACTCCTTTAATAATCAGTATTTTTCTATCATCAGAATTCGGAGGATTCACAGCTCTTTTATCATCCACTCCTCCAAAAATGGCAGTAATCTCAGATTTTATTTCCCAGCCTGGTGGAACAATGATCTTCATTCCTCCAAAAATCGCTACTATATCTAATACAATTGTATTCTGAAAATCAGCTTGTGTAAGGTTGATGTCAGCCCCTCCAAATATCGCCATGACATCTCCCCCCTTAAAGTTCTTCGAATAGATATTCTGATGGCTTCCACCAAATACATTGACGGAGTCAAGTACATCGTTATCTTCTTTATCATTAAACACATATCCGGCATTTTTCCTCTGATCAAAATCACCAAACTTGTCTCTCCACTTGGCTTTCCACACTTTTGATTTGGCACTTTTAGGTTTAAATATCATAAAGAGACCCAAAGCAATAAATAAAATGGCAAAATAATACTTGGACAGATCATAACCGCCGATATCTTCAACAGTAAAAAATCCTCCCACCGTTATCATAATTAACCATCCGCCCCCATTAAATTTCCTTTTATATCCAATCAATAATCCTATAACAATTAGCAGGGTATGCCAGCTGATTACCCAATTCGGAATATGGATTCCCACATTTTTTAAAAGAAATACTAACCCTACTGCCAAAATAATCAGACCACTCCAAATTCTGCTGGTGTTGTTGTGTTTATTGTTATTATTATAATTTTCCATTTGTTGTTTTCTAAATCAGCATTTAATCACCATCACACATCTTTACTCTCATTCCATGTACTTTAATAAATTTAATGGCACAAGCGTAAAATGTTCTCTAATCTATCAAAGTTGACAGATCAAAAATAAATAGAATCAGTTTATGGGTAAACAGCGATGGTCTATAGTAAGGTAAAAGATCGGCAAACTGCCTTTTTTTATCGGTGAAAGATTAACTAAAACAAACCCCCGGGGATTTTCATCAGCCCGGGGGTTTGTTAATAAATTGAATTATTTTAACTCTATTTGGATTTCAGCAAATCTCTGATCTCAGCCAGTAATACTTCTTCCTGAGATGGAGCCGGCGGTGTCGATGGCGCAACCTCTTGTTTACGTTTCATTGAATTGATACCTTTTACTAACATAAAAACAGCAAGAGCCAATAAAAAAAAGTTAATAGCTACGGTAATGAAATTTCCATAAGCAAAAATCACCGTATCCGGGACCTTTCTGGCATCTTCAAGTGCGAGATTTGAACCAACTGTACCCTTCAATACTATATACAGGTTACTAAAATCAACCGACCCTATCACTGCAGAAATCAGTGGCATAATCAAATCCTTTACCACACTGTCTATGATTTTACCAAATGCACCTCCGATGATCACACCAACAGCAAGGTCCATAACACTGCCTTTTATGGCAAATTCTTTAAATTCTTTTGCAAATCCCATGACGATATTAGTTACGTTTATTTAAAAATATATAAAATAAAAGATTTTTTCAAACAAATTGTTTTACCCCCGATATAAAAAACAATATTCCCCTCACGATAACCGACGCAGCAGCGTATCTAATATATACATTTACAAACATTTAAGTTTAACTTTCTTATTAAGGGTTTTAAGCCCAAATTATGCGCAGATGCGAATATACTTTTTAAAGGATCTCCATATGATGATGTTCATTATTCCGGTTAAGAGGTAGCCTGTTGACATAATATACGTTCGTATATAACAACATATATGTTCAAAATATGTATTTTTGAAGCAGGTATATAAATACCAGCGAGCTAATTTATGCTAAAACAACATTTACAACAAAAGTTACTTCAAAAGTTATCGCCTCAACAGATTCAATTTATAAAATTGTTGCAGGTACCTACAGTTGCATTGGACACCCGGATAAAAGAAGAGCTGGAGGAAAACCCGGCCCTTGAAGATCCCAGCTTAATGATAGCCGAGGAACCAAAAGGTGAATATGATGATCTGAATGAAACTTCAGATGATTATGATGCCGGTTCGAAAGAGGAAACAACCACTGATGAATTTAATGTAGATGATTATCTGCAGGACGATAGTGTAAATGATTACAGCACATCATACAATAATAATGATGATGATGATGAAAAAAAAGAAACTCCGATTGCAATTGAAAGCACTTTTTTTGAAAGTTTGCAAGAACAGCTTGATCTCGTACCACTTTCAGATGAAGATTTTATAATTGGAAAACAAATTATTGGCAGTCTTGACGATGATGGTTATTTGCGCAGACCAATTACATCTATGATCGATGATCTTGCATTTTCACAGAATGTATTGGTCGAGGAGGAAGACGTTTTGGAGATGTTAAAAGTGATCCAGAGCTTTGATCCTCCGGGAATTGCTGCCAGAGATCTTCAGGAATGCCTCACACTTCAGCTAAGACGTAAAGACCCGGGTAATCCTATTATTCTTAAAGCTATCGAGATCGTAGCTGATCATCTGGATGAATTTACACGCAAACACTACGATAAACTTGAAAAGTCTTTAGGGCTCAATAGTGAGGACCTGAAAGAAATCATAGCTGAGATACTGAGATTAAATCCTAAACCTGGGGATTCCAACCAGGTTACTACTAAACAGCTTCAGATCATTCCGGATTTTCACGTATCCAATAATGATGGCATACTTATTCTTACTTTAAATTCCAAAAATGCACCTGAATTAAGAGTAAGCAGATCTTACATTGACATGTTCGATCATTATGACAAGGCTGCTCAAAAAGATAAAAAAATGAAGGAAGCTGTCCAGTTTGTAAAGCAAAAACTGGATTCTGCAAAATGGTTTATAGACGCTATTAAACAAAGGCAACAAACTCTCCTCAAGACAATGAATGCCATTATGCAGTATCAGTATGAGTACCTGCTTACAGGTGATGAACGCAAAATGCGCCCAATGATCCTTAAAGATATTGCTGATAAGATTGACATGGACATATCTACAGTGTCTCGTGTCGCTAATTCTAAATATGTACAGACGGAATTTGGAACTTTTCTGCTTAAATCATTTTTCTCAGAAGCGATACAAACAGAAAGTGGGGAAGAAGTATCAAACAAGGAAGTCAAGAAGATTCTGGAAGACTGTATCGGCAATGAAGACAAGCGTAAGCCACTGGCTGATGAAAAACTTACAGAGATCTTAAAAGACCGTGGTTATAACATAGCCAGAAGAACCGTGGCTAAATACAGAGAACAGATGAACATCCCTGTTGCACGCTTAAGAAAGGAACTCTAGACAGAGTTTTTTACCACATTCTTGTAGTACTCCAAACTTCATAAAAGTTGTTTAGCTGTAAGCCGAGCACAATTTCATGACTTCCATTACTTACCTTATTGAGTTCTGAAGTAACAAAATCGTAAGAATAAGTCAGGTTAATGAGTTTACTGATATTTATTCCTGCCAATGCGGAAAAAGAATCATTTCTGCGATAGCTGCCCCCTATCCAAAACCGATCCTTAAAAGCCAGTTTTAGATTGGTATCAAATGACAATGGAGCCGGGCTGACCTGTTTAAACATAACAGATGGAGTAGCAGCAATTTCATCTGATAAAAAGAAACGGTATCCTGTTGTGAAAAACCAATGTGGTACATTTTTCCCTGAACTGAATCCTGGATCATTAGTAAATTTCAATTTCTGAGGGAGAATTTGCTGTACCGATGCCCCTGCAAAAAAACTCGCTCCATATAACCAAACACCTACACTCAGATCCGGTTTGATCTGGCTTACAATGGTATTGTTTACGGCTGGATCGTCCTGCGGATCAGGCGTTCCAAAATCCAGTGCATATAGATCAAGTGCAATACGTGAAAAGCCTGCTGCTACACCTACAGATAAATTTAACTGCTGCCCCAACTGAAGATGATAGGCATAGGTCAGATTTGCATCAACTCTCGACAAGGGGCCTACATCATCGATTACAGCAGTTATTCCCATTCCATGATGGGCAGGTGAGGCAGTATAGTTTTGCATATAATTTCTGCTCATAGGATCATCACCATGATCCGGTAATGAAAGTGGATTTCTCCATAAATAGTCATCGCCAAATTTCCAGTTTGCGGAGAAGAAGGAGGTTTGAGGGGCATCCTTGATCCCGGTCCATTGTTTTCGATAACCTAATTTTACATCAGTATAATTCTCCATTCCACTCAATGCCGGGTTCAGCAGGTAATTGTTAAAAATATATTGAGTATACTGAGGCCTTTGTTGTGCTGTAACATTATAGCACAGCGAGAGCAAGATGGCTAAAATTATATATACAGGTATTTTCACGTTATCTTATTATGGTTAGAGGGCCGGTTAAAATTTTCCTTCCGTTATTTGGATTGATAATATAGTAATAAGTTCCGACAGGTAAAGGCTGATCTTTATAATTTCCGTCAAATGGTTTATAAAAAGCTTTACTAAAAAATACACGCTGGCCATAGCGATTAAATATTTCTACGGTAGCGCTTAAATAGTTTTCGATATTCTTTAATACCCATGTATCATTTTTCCCATCTCCATTGGGGCTAAAAGCATTGGACATTTCTATTTCAGGAATGACATGAACGTAAATTTTCTCTGTAATTGTGCAGCCTTTTGAGGAACTGATATTAACAGTATATACCATTTCTCCTTTAGCAGTTACTACAGGATTTTGCACATTGTCCGCATCCAGGTTGACTGAAGGCTGCCATTTAAAAGTAAGTCCTTCTCCGTTAGCAGTCAGATCCAGTCGTTTTTGTTCACCTGCATAGAAAAACACATCTTTTGTAAATGTGACAACAGGTATTGGAAAAACTGTAATTGTTTGCGTTTTGACTTCGTCACATCCACTATCAGTTTTGTAGTTATAACTTAAAATATGCGTCCCCGGCCCTGCTACTAATGGATCAAATATTCCTTCTTCTGTAATTCCAGGACCGCTATATTTAAATCTTCCCGGCACGCCCAGGATTTCCTTACCCTGATCAATCCTGACAACACCACTATTAACACATATTGGAGGAATTGGCCCAAACACAATGTTTGGGCTTGGATATATAGTTATCGTTTGTCTGAATTCTTGTGAACAACTTATTCCCGAATAAGCACGAGCTACAATTGTATATGTCCTTGATGCATTTGATGTAGCAGGCGGGTAAGAAAAATCGAATGTCTTTCCAAGTACAGGGTCTTCATCGGTTACAGATTCATCTGGTTTGGTCTCGTCCATAATCCAAACAATCTTAGTGAGATTTCCTTTATCGACAAAAGAATTATTTGTAATGGTCACTTTATTATTGCTACAAAGATTATTTACATTAGCAACATCAAAACGGGCAGTAATATCTGATCCGTTTACCGTGAAGTTCTTAACACTTTCATTAATACAACCTTCTGCAGTAACGACAATTAATTTAACTCTGTAATTTCCAGGTTCACTGTATTTATGTGTTGCGTCCTTATCTGTTGAAGAATTGAGCGGACTACCGGCATCACCAAAATCCCAAAGAAAAGTTAACCCTAGTTTATTCCCATCCGCATCGGTGGAATTATTGACAAACCGTGCTGTAACGTCATTAATGCAAACTTTAGGCATAGTAAAATCTACCTTAGGAAGTCCTTTTACAACAACTTGAATTATCCTTGGTTTGCTGAAGCAGCCATTATCTGTACCTACAGTTAATGTAATCGAATAAGTCCCGGGAACAGCATAAGTATGTTTGGCGATTTGAGTCGTAACCTTAGGACTGTTATCTCCAAAATCCCAGCTCCATGAATTAATAGCCGCAAGATTATTCTCTACCGTTGAAAGATCAAGAACCACTACCTGCGAAGTAATGCACTCAACTGGATTAATCCTGAAATCGGCATTTATTCCAGGTCTTATTGTAATTCTTCTGAATACTGGATCAGACATGCAACCTGCTTCAATTCCAGCTGAAAGACTAATTATAAACTCACCGGAAGTAGCATAAACATGCTTTGGACTTTGTTCGGTTGAGGTCTTTCCATCTCCAAAATCCCACTGCCACCTGTTAATTTCCAGATCAGGAATGTTTGAACGGCTTTTATCGGTAAACTCAATGTCTGCATCAAAGCATTGCTGATCCAGAGAGTCAAACGATGCTATTGGTATTGGATAGGAATTAAAGATAAAGGAGTATTCTATCGGACGTCCGATGCAACTACCCGTATTGGGCATAGTGGTAGTTACAGACATACTATGTTCCTCTATAGATGGAAATGTTTTGTTGGCATCATAAAGATATTCAAAAAGCAGGTCACCATTTGTTGCACTAAAAATTCTAGGCGGAGCTGTAACCTCAACAGCAGAGTTATTGTCAAGCTGCCAGATTACTCTATCATCCTGAGCGCGAAAAGGTAATACGATTTTAAAATCGGATTCCTGTTCTATACATGCATTTGGTGAGTCAAACCGTGTTACTGAATTACTGACCTGCAAATAATTATTTGCGGCCAGATTTGTTCCGGCAGAATATGCATAGGATTCATAATCACCGAATCCGTAAGCAATGGCATTAAATCCTTCGGTGGCTGTAAGTGTAGAATTATCTTTATATACCTGGATCTGCGTATAAGAAAAATCCGGATTCGATGGTATCACAGACCAGTTACCATCTGCCAGCGGCTGGCCATTCAGCCTAAAGTTTGATCTGGCAGAAGTCTTAATAGATATGTTAATGTATCTTTCTGAAATCTTCTGGGCTTCTGATGAAAATAAGGTAACGTTTTTAATATTAAACTCTACTGGATTTAGCAATACCATTTCAGGATCACCGGGTAATCCGTTAGCACTTCCGCACTCCTGACTGAGCGCATACTGCGCAACGCTTATCTTTTTATTCGCAGTAACCATTAAAGGTCCTGACTGAGGAATCTGAATATCATCTGCAGGATAGTATTCTCCCTTTTTCAGCAGGCCCGGCACGCGTACATTATTCACCATCACTTCAGTGTTGTCTTCTTCTGCCAACACCCTATAATAATAGTACCTGTTCTTAAAGGGAATAATACTGTAACTTTTGCCCCAGCTGGTCGTAGGATAAAGTTGCTGATATAATGGATCTCTTGATTTGTTACATCCTATGCTAACAGATGTACTACCTGAAAATACGGCAAAACGTTTGGTGCAGTTGTCTGGCGAACTTGGATCAACCTCAACATATGTACCGGTTAGATCTTTTCCATCCTGAGGTACATACTGATAAACATCACCGGCATTAGCCAAAGTTACCGGTATCGTACCAGCAGAGCCCGCATGTATCAGCAGTTTAGTATTGGACTCAGATGCCACAAGTGTTAAAAGATTTCTGCTATTGTTTCCCTCTGCAACGGTCTGCATATAATTCATTGAAAAATACTTCTGTCCTAACGATTCCTGAGGGAGAATCAGGGAGGCGGCAGAACGTAAACCTGCAAAAATATGAGCATACACCGCGACTTTCGGATAACCAGGGACAACTTCTATGTGAATACCTCTGCCAACCAGATTTTTATTCCTTTCGTCAAATTCAATATAAGCCTGATTTCTGGGAATGTTAAACGGAGTAACACCATTCGCACTGATATCAAAAGTTCTGTCGTATGTACCGCACCTTACCCTGACCTTTGAATTAATTTTACTCGTTACATAGACTGTGATATTCGCATATTGTGGCCCGTCTCTTTCGATTGAAGGATCATGACTTGGAAAAACTGCCCAAAAATCAGTGCCCTCATTAGATATATTCTGGGCACTCGCATTGTAAATTAATGGGAAAAAAATCAGCAGAAAAAAAACTACCCCCCACCGTTTCATCATAAAAAAATTTTATCCCATAACTAAGATAAGAGATTTTGTCTTAATAAGAACTCCAACTGCTTATTTGCTAATAATAACTGTTCTGTAAGTTCCCTATTCTCTTTTCTCAGTGCATAAATCTCATATGCTTTCTCTATGTTGATACGAAGATCTTCATCCATCCATGGTTTTTGAATGTATTTATATACCTGACCTTTATTGATGGCGTCGATTACGGCATTGATATCTGCGTATCCTGTAAGCAGAATTCTGATAGGATCCGGAAAATCAGGAATTACCGATTCAAGAAATTCAATTCCGGTCATAACAGGCATCCTTTGATCAGTTATGATCACCTGAATGTTTTCTGATTCCAGAATCTTTCTGCCTTCGGCAGCAGACTCCGCAGTAAACACATTAAACAATCTCCTAAATCCTGCTTTAAAAGAGTTCAAATTATGAACTTCATCGTCTACATATAATACACTTATAACTGCGTCTGAAGGCATTTTGTCAAATATTTTTATAAATATATTATTTTTAAAAATCTTAGAAAACTATTTCCTATTTATATTTAATTCTGTCGTACCAACGTCAAAATAACATATAAAACCACACGGGCTCGATCACTGATAAACCTTTAGAATTAAAGTTAAAATAAAGTCAGTTTAATCCTTCATTATAAATCGAAAAAACTATAATTTAGTTGATATTTAGCGCTAGCTAAAGCTACATTTATTAGATTTAAAGGGACAATTTCATATTACGACAAATGCATTTAGGTAAAGATTTAAAAAAATCGATAAACGCGCTAATTTCATCAACGGCAGCATCCAGAGACTTATGCAGACCTGAGTTTTACAGAATTAATAACACAGGTGAAAGAGCAGCTCTGGCCGCTTTAATTGCAGAAAAACCGAATCTTCAGGTCTTTGATACCATTCAAAATCAGCTGCAGGATCTTGTTAAAGGATTAAATCCGAAAGTCATTTTTAACGACATTACAATTGATGAGGCTATAAAAAAATACCTTAACGGAGCAGATCTTGTAGAATATGGGGTTTGGGTGTATTATCCCTGGGCAGAAAAATTAGTCCATATGCTGGATGAACAAGAATTTATTGAGGTTCGTACCGGCAGGAACAAACATAAAATAACACAGCAAGAACAAGATCAGCTCATTCAAAAAAAAATAGGTGTAATTGGACTTTCAGTTGGTCAGTCTGTATCTTTAACGCTAGCGATAGAAAGAGGTTGCGGAGAATTACGTATAGCAGACTTTGATTTGCTTGACCTGACAAATTTAAACCGTATCCGTGCAGGCGTTAGTAATGTCGATTTAAAAAAGACAGTTATTGTAGCAAGGGAAATTGCAGAAATAGATCCTTTTTTGAAAGTAAGCTGCTTCCATGAGGGTATTACCGAAGAAAACATTGATGCCTTTTTAACGGACAATGGCAAACTAGATCTTCTTATTGATGAGTGCGACGGTATAAACATAAAAATTCTTTGTCGCCTTAAAGCGAGAGAATACCAAATACCTGTATTGATGGAAGCCAGCGACAGGGGTACTATAGATATTGAACGCTTTGACCTTGAGCCTGCACGTCCGATACTTCATGGTTACATTGAACATCTGGATGTTTCCAAAGTTAAATTTCTTAAAACAAATGAAGAAAAAGTACCTTACATCTTACCAATTGCAGGCGTAGAAACATTATCAACCCGAATGAAGGCATCTATGATGGAGATTGAGCAAACCATCACTTCCTGGCCACAATTGGCCAGTGCAGTTGCTTACGGAGGCGGCATAACAGCAGACCTGTCCAGAAGAATTTTACTAAAGCAACTAAGTATATCGGGAAGATTTTTTGTTGATATTGAAGAAATCATCTCAGATCCCAAAACGGGGGATAAGGACCAAATCGTATCTTTTTCAGACGAGAAAATAACTTTTGAGACCATTGAGATATTAGCTGAGAAAATAAAAATCAATTCAATACCAAATCGCGTTTCCCTTAAAGGGAATGAGCTGAATGATATTATGATCACCGCACAGAGGGCAGCTTCTGCAGGTAATAATCAGCCCTGGAAATGGTATCATAAAAATGATTCACTTTACCTGTTTCATGATGCAGAACGTTCTTCATCATTTGCTAATCAGAACAACATTGTTGCTTACCTGGCATTTGGTCTTGCTCTTGAAAGTATCCGGTTAAAGGCTGAATCACTTGGGTTGATTGCACATGAAATGACCTTTCCTGATGAAACCATTTCCTCACTTATCGCTGTTATCCAATTCTCAAAAGCCGGCACCAATTATCAGAAAGATCTTCTTGCCGATTTTACAGGGGTGAGGCATACAAACAGAAATGTTCCCAAGATTAAAAAATCTATCGAAAGTGATCAACTCCTGGAAATAAAGAAAGAAACCGAATCAATTAAAGGCGCTAAATTTTATTTTACAGAGGACGAGAACAGTATAAACACAATGGCTCAGGTAATGGGAGAAGCGGACAAACTACGTCTTTTTACGCCCACAGGCCACCATGAATTATTCAACATGGAGTTAAGGTGGACAAAAGAGCAAAGTAAGGAAAGTGGCGATGGGTTAGATCTGGCTTCTTTTGAACTGACCCCACTGGAAGCAATAGGCATGAGGTTAGCGAAAGACCCGGAAGTGCTGAATTTACTTAAAAACTGGAAAATGGGCTCCGGGTTGGAGCGGATGTCCAGAAAAGCAGGAAATGCTTCGTCGGCTCTCGGATTAATTACTATGCCTGGATATGATGCGGCTAATTTTATTGATGGTGGAAAAGCAATTGAAAGGGCCTGGTTAACCGCAAATAAAAATAAGATCTCCGTACACCCGATGACGGCTAGCATACTTCATTTTAATATTCTCAAATTTGGTAATGCACTGAATAATGACGAATTTTTAAAAGAAAAATTTTCCCATCTGAACAGTTTGTTTTACAAATGCTTTCCTCAAGCTGACAAAAAAGAAATACCTGTATTTCTTTTTAGATTATTTTATTCAGAAAATAGTGGCGCACCATCTGAACGCTTGCCTATGAATCAAATATTTATGTCAAATTTAAATACTTAGATGATAAGATTTAAAGCATTTAAGGCTACTGACGATGAAGCTGCGTGCCACAAATTTATAGAGGGGCATAGAAAGGTTCTGGAAATATATGGAATAACAATGATCACCTCTGCAAAACATCAGTGGATCCATCACGACAATACCTATGTCATTATCGTAGAATCCATGGAAGACAATAGGGCATTAGGTGGTGCCCGGATTCAAATAGCTGACGATGTTCTAGCCCTTCCAATACAGGAAGCTATAGGTAAGGTTGATATGAATATATATAAACAGATTGAGCAAAGAAAGCCGCTTAAAACAGGAGAACTTTGCGGACTTTGGAACTCAAGAGAAATTGCAGGGTTTGGAGTAGGAAGTATTTTTTTAATAAGAGCTGCGGTCGCTCTGGCATATGCTTTAGGTTTGAATAGTCTTTTTGCCCTATGTGCTCCGGCTACAGTTAAGGGTGTAAAGAAAACAGGCTTCGATGTTAATGTTGATTTAGGGAATAGCGGGCAGTTCTATTATCCCAAATTAGATTTGATTGCAACAGCAGTAATTATTAGTAATTTAAGGACGCTGCAAAATGCAGAACCTGAAATAAGGGAACTGGTATTTGACCTGATTGAGAATCCAGTTCAAATAAAGAGAGAAAGTGGTCCGAAAGGAGTCATTGATGTAATGTATGATTTAAAAATAACCTAGTTTTAATTGTGAAATTATTCAAAAAAACAAGTCTTTCTTTAACTTTTTTATTTGTGTTTGTATTTTCTCAAATTGGTGCGATCGCTCAAATAATCCGCATTAATGAGGACATCTATAAGCAACAAAACATCAGTAATAATATTTCTGTTTATGAAGACCCGTCTGGAAAGCTCTCATTGAATCAAGTAATTGCAAAACAGCAATTCGAGCTCATTACAGAAAAAATTGCAAACTTTGGTCTCACTTCATCTACAATCTGGCTAAAATTTCAAGTTGTTAATCCACAAAAGTATAGGGATATTTTTCTTGAAATCAAAAACCCGACCTTTGACAAAGTAGAGCTTTTTACGCCTCAACAAAATGGTCATTTCAACACCCACATATCAGGCATGATCGTCGATGTTAACAAACGTGAAGTACGTCACCAAAATCCAATATTCAGACTTTCGCCGATATCCAATGATACTACAACATATTTCCTTAGTGTAAAATCTTCAAATCCTTTAACCCTACCCGTATTTTTAGGCAGCTTTAAATCTACTTTAAGTTCCATAACATTAGTGAACAGTATATTTAGCTTGTACATAGGATTAATTATCACCATGTTCTTGTATAATATTTTTATATACTTTACAGTAAGGGACAAAAGTTATTTATTTTATGTAATATATATCCTGAGTGTAGGTTTTACCCAAATGTCTTTGCTAGGATATTCCCAGATATTTTTGTGGGGTAATAACCTTTGGCTGAATATACAAGGCATTGTAGTATCTATAGTTCTGGTTGGGATAACATCCGTACTTTTCGCAGCAGAGTTTCTTCACGTCAAGCATTATTCAAAAAAGGTAAACTACTATTTGAATATACTTATAATGTTATACAGCATCGGGCTATTAATTAGTTTGCTCGGTTATCCACTGCAGGCTCAGATGATACTGCAAATTTTAACAATAATTGTTTCTATTTCTCTTATTACAACTGGTATAGTAATTTATCGTAAAAATTACCGTCCAGCATTATATTTTGTGATATCGTGGTCTTGTTTTCTGCTCGGAGTTATTATATTTATCTTAAAGGATATAGGTGTACTTACTTCATCCTTTTTTACTAATAACTCCATTCTTATTGGCTCCGGTCTTGAAGCAGTGTTACTTTCATTCGCACTGGCCGATAAGATCAATATCTTTAAAAAGGAAAAAGAAGAATCGCAGGCAGAAGCATTGAGGGTGTTAACTGAGAATGAAAAACTTGTACGAGAGCAAAATATGTTATTGGAAATAAAAGTAAAGGAGCGGACAGTAGCATTGGAAAACACCAACCAATCACTAAATGTAGCTTTGGTTAATTTAAAAGAGACCCAGTCACAATTGGTAGATGCAGAAAAAATGGCAGGTTTGGGTCAGCTTACAGCAGGGATTGCACATGAAATCAATAATCCGATTAACTTTGTCACATCTAATATTAAGCCACTGCAACTCGACATTAATGATTTAGACGAAGTGATTAGCCGTTATGAGAAGCTTAATTTTAATGAAGATATAAAACCGCAGCTCGAAAAGATCGATTCTTTTAAAAGGCAGATTGATCTCCCTTTTGTCAGAGATGAGATTAAATCATTACTTTCCGGAATTGGCGAAGGCGCAAAGAGAACTGCAGAAATCATAAGGAGTCTGAAGAATTTTAGCCGGCTTGATGAAAATGACACCAAACCTGTAAACATAGCAGAAGGTCTTGACAGTACGCTAATACTTATTCGAAGTACATTCCCACCCAATTTAAAGATCATCAAGGATTACAGTCCCATTCCGGATGTAGAATGTTTACCCGGTAAAATAAATCAGGTATTTATGAATCTGATAACTAATGCTATTCAGGCGATCAAAGTCAAAGAACACCAGAACGAAGAAGAACAAATTATTCTAAAGATCTGGCAGGAAGATAATTTAGCCAAAATAAGTATAAAAGATTCTGGAACCGGAATGTCTGAGGCGATAAAACAAAAGATATTTGAACCGTTTTTTACTACAAAAGATGTTGGAGAAGGTACAGGACTTGGGTTATCAATTGCGTTCAGAATTATCGAAAATCATCATGGTAGCATAGATGTTGTCACAAAAGTGAATGAAGGTACAGATTTTATTATTAACTTGCCTATAAACTAATACTTTCATATGTCAACAATCCGGGTTCTGTACATAGATGACGAGGAAAACAACTTAACTGCATTTAAAGCAGGATTTAGGCGGCAATATGAAATATATACTGCCATCTCAGCGGCTGAAGGTTTAAAAATCTTGCAGAATGTTTCTCTACATGTAATCATAGCCGATCAAAAGATGCCACAAACAACTGGTGTAGAGTTTTTTAAAAGCATCTCCACGACTTTTCCTGATCCGGTCAGGATACTATTAACAGGCTATACAGACATAGAAGCTCTCGCTGACGCCATCAATCACGGTGACATTTACAGATATATTACTAAACCCTGGAATGACCTCGAGTTACATAATTCAATAAAGAACGCCTACGATGCTTACAAAGCGAAAATAGACCTGAGGGAAAAAATAGCTGAGCTCGAAAAAACAAATGATGAATTGAACAGGTTTATATATAGCATTTCACACGAACTCCGAGCTCCTCTTGTTTCTACTATGGGTATAGTTAATGTGGTAAAAATGGAGGGCCTATATGATTCCTGTGGCGAATATTGGAGTCTAATCGAAACTTGTGCAACCAAGCTGGATTATTATGTACGAAAAACCCTCCAATATTATAAAAATAATAAAACGACATCCGATATTACCCCAGTAGTATTTAAAACACTAATTCCTGACCTTATCGATTTATACTCCTACACGGATAAGGATACTCACTTTTTTGTAGACATCAAACAGGACTATGATTTTTATGGCGACGTATTTAGAATAGAAGTAATACTTGGCAACCTGATTTCAAATGCCATCAAATATCAGAAGGAAGACGAAAAGGAAAAAAAAGTCAATATTATGGTGCAGGTCAATAAAGAAACTGCAGAAATTGTGATCAGTGATAATGGTATGGGAATTTTAAATGAACATCTTGAGAAGATATTTACTCAGTTTTTTAAAATTAAAACCAACCATGGAACTGGATTGGGTTTGTTTATAGTTAAAGAAGCATTAAATAAGATTAATGGTAGGATATCTGTAAACTCTGATCTTAAGGATGGTACAACATTTAAAATTATAATCCCAAATGTCAAACAAGTATAAAAAGGTAATGCTGATTGATGACAATGAAGTTGATTTAAAAATCAATTCGAAGATCATCAATATTTCCAAGCTATTTGATGAGATTATTATCTGTCATTCAGGAGATGAGGCGCTGACTTATCTAAACAAACATATAGATGATGAACAAAACTTGCCTGATTTTATATTGTTGGATATACAAATGCCGGAAATGGATGGCTTTGAGTTTCTTGAAATCTTTAAAAAATTCCCAGATAGGCTAAAAGAAAAATGTCTTATTACTATACTCTCTTCGACCCTGGATTTTGGAGACATTAAAAAAGCGGAAGCCAATCCTTATGTCATCAAGCTGTTGAAAAAGCCGTTATTCCCTAAAGAACTTGAAGAAGTTTTAAATAAATTTATTAAATAATAAACAGTGTTTCGATAATTCGATTGAGAGTCCAGTTGAATTATACGCTCAACTGACCTTCGATCGAATCGTCCAGTGTTTTACCTATCGCTGCTCCTATTAACATCTTCGCTCCGGCAATCATATTACCGTGTTTGTTGTCCCAATAATATCCCGTCGATGGCACTACCTTCAGCAAGGAAATGCGCGGATCATTTTCACCTTCTGTAAACCATGTTTTGAGAAAGGGACTCCATAGCTCCTTGATCTTTGCCTTATCATCATGGATGGTAGCCTGAGCAGTCAGGTATAGGAAATCAGAATGTTTCGAACCTTGAAAATATAATTTTACTCTTGAATCTAAAGCAATCTCTGCGTTGGTATGGCTGTCATTCGCAGTTATGATCCAAAGATTACCTGACTCATCTACCTGCTGAATACTCATCGGCCTTACTCCCTTTGACGGACCCGTTGCAGCTTCTGTACAAAGAAAACAAGTGTCTGAATCTGCTATCATCTTCTTAATCCTATCCAAAGCCTCATCGTTATTTAGATTCTCTTTTGTCTCTTCCGGTTGATTTTTATTGATACTATTCATAATGATGTAGTTTATCTGAAATTAAGTTCTCAATAAACCAATTAACCGGTGCATTAGTTTTAGACATTTTAAATTATCCCCAAAAGTGGATAACTCTAATGAAGTGGATAAATACTATAAACTTCTAAGCATCAGCAATGTTTAATAATTAATCTAATACCACGAGCTATGAAAAAGTGTATTTATGTCGTAGAAGATAACGCAGCAATCAGAGATATTATTGAATTTATGCTGACAGAAGAAGAATATCAGGTAGTAATGTCTGCTACGGTTAAAGAATTCTGGAAGCAAATGCAACAGCAAACTCCTGACATGGTTGTACTGGATTTAATGCTGCCAGATGGTAACGGCATAGAGATCTGCAATGAACTGAAAGGCAGGGCAAAGACTCATAACATTCCGGTAATGGTAATGTCTGCAAACAATTACATCAATAAGGTCAAGTCAAAATGTACAGCAGATGAATTTATCAATAAGCCATTTGATCTGAATGACTTTACAAATCGCATAGAGCACTATATACCAGCGAAAATTCAGAATAAAAGCTAAACTCACAACGAACAGTTATTATGCTGGCCCATTCTTGCCATGCCCGTCTTCATAATTACAGATAGCTCTTCTTTAAGGTGGGTCGGCTGAATAATCTCCCCGACGTCAATAAATCTTAAAAACCACCTTACGAACGATGTGGGATGAGATTTACAATTAAAATACATCAATACGTTCTCCCCTGTTATAACTTCGTTGACGTAACCAAAATTATCCCGTTCGAATGATAAAAAATGGGCATATTTTCTCTCTACATTAATTGTAATTTCCGTAGAGTAACGGGAATGATAGTGATCATTTAATTCATTTACTGAGGGATGGTCTTTCTCAAAATATTTTTCCAGGACATGCAATTTTTTTATTCTATCCAGTCTGAAATTTCTATAATCGCATCTGAAATGGCAGTAGGCTAAAAGATACCAATTGCCATTCTCACTAAAAACGCCAATTGGCTCAACTGTTCTTAGATTTGGTTTCTCACCCTGTGCATTTTTATATAAGATCTGTGCCAACTTCTTGTTTACAGAGCTTTTGAGCAAAGTGTCCATAATATTGGGAACATAGTCTTTTGCGTCAAATTTCTCCTTAATGATGAGCTTATCCTGAAGATGCATAATTTCATGTTTCTGATGACTATGAAATGAACTCTTGATCTTAGTAAGAACTTGTTCGAAATTTCTTCGGACGGATTCAGTTTCATGGCTGTGCATAATTTTTTCTGCGATCATCACACTCAATACTTCCCCTTCGGTAAATCTGGCTGGAAGAAGCCTGAAACCATCAACTATTGAATAACCCGCTCCCGGGCTATGAACCATTGGAATTCCTAAACGCTCAAGCATACTAAGATCCCTTGTATATCGTTCTCTTGGTTACTTGAAATTTCTCCATCAATTCTTCGATCGGTAAGACAGACCTCGATTGAAGCAGAAAAAATATATGAACTATCCTCTCAAATTTCTTTATGTTTTCCATCTGCTGTGATTATGGATTCATATCACATTTAAGCCACTATCGGGATTTAGGTTTGGATAAATAAATAAATAAATAATACTTAAATCAAAAACGATGGAAAAAAGATTAATTGACCCGTGGAAATGGGGTAAGTACACGAATTCAGCTCAGGCGGTTGAGGTTAAAAATGTGGAGAGTACACTTTATTGTTCGGGGCAAGCAGCAATAGATGTGAATGGACAGCCTAGTGCAGCAGATATGAGAACTCAATTCATACTTACTATTAATAACCTGGAAGAACTTATCCAAAGTGCCGGGTATGATTGCGCGGGTATTGTTCGTTTGAATATTTACATCACTTCTGTATAAGATTTTTTTAGTACTTGCACAGATGTATATAAAGGATTTCTGCAGAAGTACGGCATAAAACAAACTACAACTTTACTGGAAGTTAATGGTCTGTTCGCAACCCTGACAGTCGAACTGGAAGCTACTGTTGTAAGGTAGCAAAATGGAATTCAATTTACCGACGGTGAAGGAGTTTCTAAAACAATGTAAGACAAAAAAGCCGCTTTTCTTTGCAGAAAGCGGCTTTTTAAACAGTGGGCCCAGCTGGGCTCGAACCAGCGACCAAAAGATTATGAGTCTTCTACTCTAACCAACTGAGCTATAGGCCCGAAAATCTTTTAGATTTTGCGAGTGCAATGTTACATATTTGTATTCAATTATGGAAACAGTTTTAGCACAAAAAATAAAAAACATCATTTTCGATTATGGCAATGTTATCTTCGAAATTGACTTCTCCAGAGCTCAAAATGCTCTTTCACAACTAGGTATCCCAAATATTCAGGAATTTTTTGCACACAAGGCACACAGCGAAATTTTTAACGACTTTGAAACTGCGGCTATTACCCCGGCAGAATTCAGAACCGGTATCCGCCTTGCGGCAAGCAATAACAACCTGACAGATCATCAAATCGACGATGCCTGGAACAGCCTGTTAATAGGTGTTCCCTCCCCTGACATACACGAAACCTTGTTAAAAGTTAAGGAAAAGTATAGAACCTTTCTGCTGAGCAACAACAATCAGATTCATTATGATTGGATAGTAGACTATCTGATGAGAGAATTCCAAGTTCCGGATAACAATCACTTGTTTGAAAAAGCTTATTATTCACAACAAATGTTCCTGCGGAAACCAAATGTAGAAATATTCGAAAAAGTAATAAAGGACAACAACCTTATTCCTGAAGAAACATTATTTATAGATGATAGTCCCCAACACATTGCCGGTGCTAAACTGGCAGGATTAAATACCCTGCTTATGGATCGCAAGCCCAATGATCTGAAACAGTTTTTAATAGAAAATCACCTCTTGTAGGCCCCTTGTCACTTAATAGTTTTTAGCTATGATCTCATAGAGAAAAGCAGTTTGAAAGTCGTTGTTATCTATTGTATATTTAAGTTATAAGCATCCTTTCACTTACAAAAAAATATTAAAAATGGAAAACGATTCTAACGACATCAGCAAGTGCCCGTTTCACAATGGCAGTATGAAGCAAAATGTTGGCGGTGGCGGTACCAGAAACCGCGACTGGTGGCCCAACCAGCTAAAATTAAGTATCCTGCGTCAACACTCTTCGTTGTCAAACCCTATGGATGAAGATTTCAAGTACGCTGAAGCTTTTAAAAGCCTGGACCTTGAAAGCTTAAAAAAAGACCTGCATGCACTCATGACTGACTCACAGGATTGGTGGCCGGCAGACTTTGGTCATTACGGTCCTCTGTTCATCCGTATGGCGTGGCATAGCGCAGGAACATATCGTGTCGGTGACGGCCGTGGCGGTGCTGGAGCAGGACAACAACGGTTTGCTCCGCTAAACAGCTGGCCCGATAACGTCAGTCTGGATAAAGCCCGCAGGTTGCTCTGGCCTGTTAAACAAAAATATGGCAACAAAATTTCATGGGCAGATCTAATGATCCTGACCGGCAATATTGCATTGGAATCGATGGGTTTTAAAACATTTGGTTTTGCCGGCGGACGTCCGGACGTATGGGAACCGGATGAGGATGTGTATTGGGGTACCGAACGCACGTGGCTTGGTGGTGATCTGCGTTATGCTCATGGATCCGAGGGGGTGAAAGAGAATCACGGGGTATTGGTATCAGATGATGATGCTGATGGTGACATCCACTCGCGAAGGCTGGAGAAGCCACTTGCTGCAGTACAAATGGGCCTCATTTACGTAAATCCCGAGGGACCTGACGGTAATCCTGATCCTGTCGCCTCTGCTAAAGACATTCGTGATACTTTTGGCCGTATGGCAATGAACGATGAAGAAACGGTTGCACTGATTGCAGGCGGTCATAGTTTCGGCAAGACTCATGGTGCGGCTCCCGCTACCCATGTAGGCAAAGAGCCGGAAGCTGTTGACCTGGAATTGCAGGGTCTGGGATGGAGTAACAGCTACAAATCCGGGAAAGGTGCAGACACGATTACAAGCGGGCTCGAAGTAATCTGGACGAAAACACCAACCCAATGGAGTAATAATTTCTTCGAAAACCTATTTGGGTTTGAATGGCAGCTTACCAAAAGTCCGGCCGGCGCACACCAGTGGGTGGCAAAAGATGCAGGAGGCATTATTCCTGATGCATTTGACGGATCAAAAAAACATGCACCTACGATGCTGACCACCGATCTGACCTTAAGGTTTGATCCGGCCTACGAAAAAATATCCAGACATTTTCTGGAAAATCCTGAAGCGTTTGCTAATGCTTTTTCGCGGGCCTGGTTTAAATTGACACACCGTGATCTGGGACCTCGTGCACGTTACCTGGGTGCTGATATACCCCAAGAAGAACTGCTTTGGCAAGATCCTATTCCTGCAGTTGACCATAAACTGATAGACGAAAAAGATATTACAGCTTTGAAAACAAAAGTATTGGAGTCAGGATTGAACGTATCAGAACTCGTTTCCACAGCATGGGCTTCAGCTTCCACCTTTCGGGGGTCAGATAAACGAGGTGGTGCCAATGGTGCCCGGATCCGTCTGGCCCCGCAAAAATACTGGCAGGTGAATAATCCAGGCCAGTTACAAAAGGTACTTGATACGTTAGAAGGGATTCAGAGAGATTTTAACGGGCTGCAGTCGGGCGGCAAAAAAGTCTCTTTAGCAGATCTGATTGTACTGGCCGGGTGTGCTGCTGTTGAAAAAGCTGCTAAGGATGCAGGACATGCAAGCACAGTTCCTTTTGTACCTGGTCGTATGGATGCTTCTCAGGAAAAAACTGATGTGGAATCAGTAGGTTATCTGGAACCCATTGCTGATGGTTTCCGCAATTACCGAAAATCAAAAATTCCCGTTTCTACTGAAGAATTGCTGATAGACAAAGCCCAATTGCTTACACTCACAGGCCCTGAATTAACAGTATTAGTAGGCGGAATGCGTGTATTGAACACAAATTTTGACGGTTCAGAACATGGTGTTTTCACGTCACGTGCCGGCCAGCTTACGAACGACTTTTTTGTAAACCTGCTCGACATGCGCACCGCATGGAAAGCGGTATCTCAGAACAGGGAAATCTATGAAGGCACTGATCGCTCTACCGGCCAAATAAAATGGACAGCCACCCGGGCAGATCTCGTGTTCGGTTCCAACTCAGAACTAAGGGCTATTGCCGAAGTGTATGGGAGCACAGATGCTCAGGGAAAGTTTGTAAAAGACTTTGTATCAGCCTGGAATAAAGTAATGAATCTTGACCGTTTTGATCTGGATTGAATGATGTAGCTGAAACGCAGAAGGCTTAAAGCTTTCTGCGTTTTTTCTCTTTAATGATAAGTCCGAGTTCGCGACTCGTTTGTCCGGCAATAGAAGTATTTTCCTGTGCCCTTCTGAAAAGATAAGGCATTACAGCTTTTACAGGCCCGTAAGGAACATACTTTGCCACATTGTAACCCGCATCAGATAGATTGAAGCTGAGGTTATCACTCATTCCAAGCAATTGTGCGAAATAAACATGCGGATGATCGTGTTTTATACCACGATCATCCAGCAATTGCGCCAGTAACCGGCAGCTCTGTTCGTTATGCGTACCGCATACAAAAGCTATGCGTTCAATATGGTCAACCGAATATTTTAATGAGTCATCATAATCGCGGTCTGAAGCATCCTTGCCAGATTGTATCGGTGACGGGTAGCCCATTTCAGCCGCTCTTTTACGTTCCTTTTCCATGTAAGCTCCTCTTACCATCTTTACTCCAAGAATAAACCCTTCGTTCTCGGCGGTTAGATGATCTGTTTTGAGACTATCGAGCTTATCATGCCGGTACATTTGATAGGTATTATATACAATGATAGACTTTCTGTTAAACAAGCGCATCATATTTAAGGCCATCCCATCAATAGTATCCTGAATCCAGCTTTCTTCAGCATCGATCATTACCGGAACATTTCGCTCAAAGGCAGTTCTGCAGATTTTTTCACATCGCTTCGCTACCTTTTCAAATTCAGCCGTTTCGATACTTGTCAGTTCCTGTTTTAAATTCAATTTTTCCAATAATCCAAATCTGCCTATACCAGTTACCTTAAATACAGTAATCGGTATCCGCGTATCACCTGCCCCCCTTTCAATGGTCCTGATGATCTCTTCACAAGTAAAATCAAATACAGCTTCCTCTTCCTCACCTTCCACAGAATAGTCCAGAATTGTACCAACTTTACCAGAATGAAGCTGCTGAATAGTCTGTTCACATTCAGCAATCGTTTCACCCCCGCAAAAATGTTTAAAGATTGTAGCCTTAATGATTCCCTTTACAGGCAAACCTATACTCAAAAAGAAATTGGCAACCGGAGGTCCCACTTTAGTTAGAAAATTACTGCTAATCATCTTAAAAAGCCAATAAGCACTATTAAGTTCAGCATTAGTTTTGTTGCGGAATGCAACCTCTGTATCATCAAAATTCAATGATTTCTTATTGGATAATCCCATTTATGAATGTCAGTTAGTCAATTCGTTGACAAAAATATGAATTCCAATGCTAGGAGTGGTAAAACACTTTATAAATAATTGTAAGTTTGCGATAGCATGATACAATTTAAACTTGAGGGTGAATTCATTCCCCTGATCCAGTTGCTCAAAGCAACTGCCCTGGTACAAAGCGGTGGAGAAGCTCAAACCGTTGTAGAAGACGGGCTGGTTAAATATAATGGAAAAACAGATTACCGTAAGCGCCTAAAAGTACGTGTAGGTGATGTCATCGATTTTATGGGTCAAAAAATAACTGTAATTTAATGAACAAACTAAATAGCGCAGGTCACAGCATTCATTTCGAGTCGCAACTTGCACCTTTATCTGAAATAATAAATTCAGGGAAGTACAGCAAAGTTTTTGTATTCGCAGACTCTACTACCGCAGAGCTTTGTCTTCCCTTATTCCAGCAGATGCTTGACGATTATACAGGATTTGATTTAATAGAAACAGACCCCGGAGAAGAAAACAAAAACATAGATTTTTGTATCGGTATCTGGAAAACATTACTTGATTTTGAAGCTGACAGAAAATGTCTAATGATCAATCTCGGGGGCGGTGTAATTACAGACATGGGTGGTTTTGTTGCCTCCACATACAAACGCGGAATCGATTTTATTAATATACCAACCACACTTCTTTCTCAGGTAGACGCTTCCGTCGGTGGAAAAACTGGTATCGATATAGATAATGTCAAAAATATGGTTGGCACTTTTACTCTGCCTCAATCCGTATTCATTGAAACCGCATTTTTAAAAAGTCTTCCTAAACGCGAATTACTATCAGGATTTGCAGAAATGATCAAGCATGGTCTGATTGTAGACAAGGCTTATTATGAGCTCCTGAAAAAAACTGACTATGAAGAAATTACAGCTGATGCTATTTATCGCTCAGTAGAAATTAAAAATGAGGTAGTAACTGAAGATCCGTATGAAAAAGGTCTTCGCAAGATATTAAATTATGGGCACACCATAGGACACGCAGTAGAAACCTATTCTCTAATTAATGACGAAAGGCCGCTTACACATGGTGAAGCCATTGCTATAGGAATGATTTGTGAAGGCTATCTTTCCGCAAAAAACAATACACTCGATCAGGAAGAACTAAAAGACATCAGCACATACATTCTGGAGCTTTACCCTGAATATCATATCAAAAATGAAAGTTTTGAACAACTACTGGAGCTTATGCAAAGTGACAAGAAGAATGAGAACGGACAGATTATGTTTTCCCTCCTCAGTAAAATAGGTTCGTGTGATTTCAATTGCCGGGTTTCAAAAAACGATATTTTAGAGAGCCTGGAGTACTATAATGGATTACCAAAATAAATATAATAGCTAAAGTTCTGTTTCTCAATTCTGAATTCGACAAACCATAAATAATTTTTTTAAAATAATCATTGACAAATTAAATTTTGTTAGTACATTTGGCGAAACAAAAAAGAAATAATGCAAAATATCACTACATATTGGTTTGGTTACTTTTACTACTTTAGTAAGAGCAGGGACTAATATGCAATAATATCAAACAAGATAAATGTATACGAAAAGTCCCGGCCCAACGCCGGGACTTTTTTGTTAACAGCCAATAACTCAACAAAGAAGAAGTAAAACTAAAATGAAAAAAGCGACAAGAGTAGCAATTCAGGGGATCAAAGCGTCTTTTCACGAAGAAGCTGCATTCAAATTCTTCGGAAAAGATATCCAAACAGTCGAATGTAACTCATTCAAACATACCTGTGAGGTGTTGGAAAACAAGCAAGCAGATTTTGTTATTATGGCTATTGAAAATTCAATAGCAGGAAGTCTTTTACCAAACTATACTTTGATCAGAGAATATGGCTTTGCGGTGGTTGGAGAGGTTTACCTTCCCATTCAACTGCACCTGATGGCTTTACCTGGAGTAAAATTCGAAGACATTAAATTTGCTACCTCCCATCCTATCGCTCTTCGTCAATGTGTTGACTTTTTCTATGATTTCCCTCACATTCAGGTTATAGAAGGAAGTGATACCGCAGCCTGCGCAAAAAGAATCAAGGAGGAACAGCTTACAGATACTGTGGCTATAGCCAATGCACTCGCGGCTGAACTTTATGGTTTGAACATTATTGAACGCAGAATAGAATCCAATAAGAAGAACTTTACCCGTTTCCTGATCCTGAAAGATGATAAATCTGAAGAAGTAAAAGACATCAACAAAGCGTCTATTTGCTTCCAGATCAGCAACCATGTTGGTGCACTATCTAAAATATTAAACATCTTTGCGGAACAACAGGTAAACCTGACTAAAATCCAAAGCATGCCTGTCCTTGGCAAGCGGAATGATTATTACTTCTATGTAGATATGGAATGGAAGAACACGGAAGCTTACGACAAAGCAATCAGGCAAGCTCTAAAATACACTGTAAATTTTAACATTATGGGTGAATATCAAAAAAACGATAAAGTCTAATCACCAGATATTAACCCAAACAAAATATTAACACATCATCAAACCCCAAAAAATGAAATTACAATTAAACATTCAGCCATTAAACACATGGCTAAACATCAAGAATGAACCTTTGATCATCTCAGGTCCATGTAGTGCAGAAACAGAAGAACAACTTTTAACTACTGCGCATTTATTAGCAGCGACAGGTAAAGTATCTGTACTTAGAGCTGGAATCTGGAAACCACGTACCCGTCCGGGAGAATTTGAAGGAATCGGAAGTATTGGTCTGGAATGGTTGAAGAGAGCAAAAGCTGAAACTGGACTTCCAACTGCTGTAGAAGTTGCTAATGCAAAACACGTAGAAGAAGCCCTTGCTGCAGGAGTAGACATTCTATGGATCGGTGCACGCTCAACAGTTAACCCTTTCACAGTTCAGGAAATTGCCGATGCTTTGCAAGGTGTTGACATCCCTGTATTGGTTAAAAACCCTGTTAACCCTGATCTTCAACTATGGGCCGGTGCACTGGAACGCATCAACCGTGCTGGGATCACTAAACTGGGTGCGATCCACCGTGGCTTCTCTTCTTTCGAGAAAAGCTCTTTCCGTAATGAACCTATGTGGGAGCTTGCCATTCAATTAAAAACATTGTTACCTGATCTGCCAATCATTAATGATCCAAGCCATATTTGCGGTAACAGAGAATTGATCCCATATATAGCTCAAAAAGCTTTAGATCTGGATATGCAGGGATTAATGATTGAATCGCATGTCGATCCTTCTGTAGCATGGACAGATGCTAAGCAACAGGTTACTCCTGCCGCTCTGGCAGAACTGGCAGAGCGCTTAACTGTTCGCGAACCTGAATCTAAAAATGAGGCTTTTACAGATCAGCTTGCAGAATTACGTAAACAAATCGATAAAATAGACGATTTGTTATTGCAGAAATTAGGTGAGCGCATGGCTATTGTAGGTAAAATTGGTGAATTCAAACGTGATAATCAGGTTACTATTTTACAGGTTAACCGCTGGGATGCCATTATCAAAAAAGGAATTGCATTCGCAAAAGCTTTAAAGCTTGATGTGAATTTCACAGAGAAGTTCCTTGAACTGGTACATGGTGAATCTATCCGCAAACAAACTGAAATTATGAACGCAGGCAAAGCTGAACAAGGAATTGCAGCAGAAGCACATACAGAAGTTAAGTCCTAAAAATGAGTAAGAATGCACTTGTTTCTTTTAAAGGTAACAAACAAATCACTACAGAAATCACACTTACCGGTTCAAAAAGCGAGTGTAACAGGGCATTAATTATCAGCTCACTTAGTAAGGGGTTGGTAAAAGTTGATAATATGTCCAATGCGGCCGATACTGTTACGTTAAATGGCATTCTAAATAATATTTCGCAAGATAACCCACATCGGCAAACTGTTGATGTGGGACCTGCGGGTACTGCCATGCGCTTCTTAACAGCATACCTATCCGCTCAGACCGGGAGTTTTTTGCTTACAGGTACAGAAAGGATGAAGCAAAGACCTATTGGTATCCTTGCCGAGGCTCTTAAAGCAATTGGTGCTAATTTAGCTTATGCCGAACAAGAAGGATTTCCTCCATTATTAATTGAGGGGCCTTTACAGCAGACCAAAGACACTGTAAAGATCAAAGGTGATATCAGCAGTCAGTATATTTCAGCTTTATTAATGATAGCTCCAACTCTTGAAAAAGGTTTAACTTTAGAGATTGAGGGGGAGTTAACTTCAATCCCTTACGTAAAGATGACTTTGGATATGCTGGAAGAAGCAGGAATTTCACACAGCTGGATTGGCAACAACATCACCATTAAGCAACAAACTTTCAAAACCGCTACACTTGCAGTAGAACCTGACTGGAGTGCTGCATCTTATTGGTATAGCATTGCAGCTCTTGTTGAACAGGCGAACATTGAGCTGCCCTATCTTAAAGGCAAAAGCCTTCAGGGAGACAGCCGAATCCGCGAGATTATGCTTTCTTTTGGTATAAGCACTGAAAAAACTACCAAAGGCATCAGGATCAGTTCGGCAGATAAGAATTTTAATACTGAAATCCTTAACCTTAAAGACTGTCCCGATCTGGCACAGACGATAATTGTTTGCGCTGCCGCATTAAAGAAAAATCTTGCGTTTACAGGTTTAGAAACTCTAAAGATCAAAGAAACTGACCGCATCCTTGCTTTACAAAATGAGCTGGCCAAGATCGGAGTTATACTAACAGAGGATAATCTGATCTATACTTTAAACTGCGATGGACTTAACTTTCCTGAACAGGTAAGCTTCAAAACCTACGAAGATCATCGGATGGCAATGGCTTTTGCTCCGTTAAGTCTTATGATCAATGAGGTTATTCTTGAAGAAATGGATGTAGTAGAAAAATCTTATCCTGATTTTTGGAGAGATTTGCAAAAAGCAGGTTTTACAGTCAAGGAAATTTAATCAGATCACAAACACAATCTAAAAATGGCAGGTAACACATTCGGACATATATTTCGCATTACCACCTTTGGCGAATCTCATGGAGTAGCCATCGGAGTAATTTTAGACGGCTGCCCTGCAGGTCTCTCTATAGACCTTGATTTTATTCAATCAGAATTAGATAAGCGCAGACCGGGGCAATCCAAAATCACCACCCAACGCAAGGAAAGTGACACCGTACAGATCCTATCAGGAACATTTGAAGGAAAAAGTACAGGCACACCAATTGCCATGCTGATTCCAAATGAAGATCAGCGGAGTAAAGATTATAACCACAATACAGATATTTACAGGCCTTCGCATGCAGATTATACTTATGATGCCAAATATGGCATTCGTGATCATCGCGGAGGCGGACGTTCATCTGCAAGAGAAACCGCAGCAAGGGTAGCCTCCGGGGCAGTAGCAAAATTATTATTAAAACATCATGGCATAGAAATTTTTGCCCACGTATCCTCAGTGGGAAAAATACAGGCACCAAACCTCATTAGCAGTGATGTAAAAGAACTACTAACCATACGTGAGGAGAATATAGTAAGATGTGCAGATCCCGCTACGGCGCATCAAATGATCGAATTTATTGATGGCATACGCAAAGATGGGGATACAGTTGGGGGGAAGATCAGTTGTATCGTTAAAAATTGTCCTGTCGGTCTTGGTGATCCCGTATTTGATAAACTCCATGCTGACCTGGGTAAAGCCATGCTCAGTATAAATGCAGTACACGGTTTTGAGTATGGTTCTGGTTTCACAGGAAGCGAAATGAAAGGTTCAGAACATAATGATCTCTTCATTCCAACAACGGAAGGAGCACCTAAAACTTTAACCAATTTCTCTGGAGGAATACAGGGAGGCATATCAAATGGCATGGAAATCAACTTTACGGTTGCTTTTAAACCCGTCGCTACCATCATGCACAATCAACAGACAATAAATGCAGCTGGTGAAGTCTCAGAAATTAAAGGAAAAGGACGTCATGATCCATGTGTAGTACCCCGTGCAGTTGTTATAGTAGAAGCAATGACAGCATTGGTACTTGCAGATCATCTATTAAGAAATAAAACAAGCAGGATATCTTAATCCTGCTTGTTTTTAAAATATCGAAGGGTATCTTACTGCATTGTGTTCATGCATCATCTGATACACAATTTCTATCACATCATCAACAGAAGGCTTACTAAAATAATCACCATCCGTACCATAAGGAGGACGGTGTGCTTTAGCGGTTAGTGTTCTAGGTTGTCCATCAAGATGGTAATATCCATTCTGCTGTTCCAATATCTGTTGCATAATAAAAGCCGCACCACCACCAGGAACATCCTCATCTACAACCAGTAACTTATTTGTTTTAGAAAGTGATAGCGCACATAACTGCTCTGTATCAAAAGGCAACAGCGTTTGCGGATCAATAATTTCAATAGAAATGCCCATTTGTTCAAGCTCCTCAGCGGCCTCTTCCACAATCCTTAGAGTTGAACCATATGACACTACAGTCAAATCCACTCCCTGTCTGATCAGCTCAGCCTTCCCAAGCGGCACAGTAAATTCTCCTATGTTTTCAGGGAGCTTCTCCTTTAAACGGTATCCATTCAGACATTCAATCAGTAAAGCCGGCTCGTCAGACCTGAACAAAGTATTATATATTCCTGCAGCCTGCGTCATATTTCGAGGAACGCAGATATGGAGTCCCCTTAGAGAACCCAGTATCATAGATATCGGTGATCCTGAATGCCAAATCCCTTCAAGCCTGTGCCCTCTTGTCCTAATGATCAGCGGGGCTTTTTGTCCTGCCCTGGTCCTGTACGACAAACTGGCCAGATCATCGCTAAGCACATTTAATGCATAAAGCAAATAATCCAGGTATTGTATTTCAGCAATCGGCTTCAATCCACGCATAGCTAAACCAATTCCCTGACCTACAATAGTCATCTCCCTTATACCTGTATCTGTAATTCTTAAATCTCCATATTTCGCTTGCAATCCTGCAAAACCCTGATTCACATCTCCTATGGCACCAAGATCTTCGCCAAAAGCCACCAGTCTTGGATCCCGCTCGAAATTCGCATCAAAACAAGCATTTAACAGCTCGCGTCCATCTATCATTTTACTATTGTCAGTGTATTCAGCATCTACCTGCTTAACCAGGAACGGACTTTCATTACCATCCGTAAACAATTTTGAATTATATCTTTCTTCGTTTACTGCAATCTGATCGCTGTACCAGTTCAGCAATTCATCTCTTTTAGCTCCCGGATTATTCAAACTGAGGCGCAGGGCCTTCCTTGCTGTAGAAATCACTTCCTTTCTTAATGCATCAGGTGTATTCCCTAATTGTAAAGCCAGTTTTTTTATAGACACATCATTCTGTCCCATGGCATTAACCATTTCGATCACTTCATTCTTTTCAACAGTAATGCTAGCCAAAAATTCATTCCAGGCTTCTTTTTGTGTATCACGAACAAGTTTCTTCGCCGTAGTTTCCAGCTCCGTTAATTCCTCTTCAGCAACGATAGCAGATTCAATCATCCATTTGCGCATCTGAACAATACAATCATATTCCTTTTCCCAATCCAGTCTTGACTTTTCCTTGTAACGTTCGTGAGATCCGGAAGTAGAATGTCCCTGAGGTTGTGTTACCTCAGTAACATGTATCATTACCGGAACATGTTCTGATCTGCATATCTCAATTGCCCGCTGATATGTTTCACAAAGTGCAGGATAATCCCAGCCTCTTACCTTAAATATTTCATAACCTGCAGAATTTTCGTCCCTTTGCAGGCCTTTTAGTATCTCAGAAATATCCTCTTTAGTTGTCTGATATTTCGCCGGCACCGATATCCCGTAAGCATCATCCCATATAGAAATGGCCATTGGGATCTGAAGTACCCCCGCAGCATTTACCGCTTCAAAAAATACTCCCTCAGAGGTTGAAGCATTCCCAATAGTTCCAAAAGCGACCTCATCCCCATTTACAGAAAAATTCCTGAGATAACTCAGTTCCGGATTTTGTTTATACAATTTAGATGCGTAGGCCAGACCGACCAAACGCGCCATCTGACCACCTGTTGTAGAAATATCCGAAGAACAGTTTTTAATGTCAGTAAGGTCTTTCCAACTGCCGTCGTCATTCAAGGATCTGGTCGCAAAATGACAGTTCATTTGTCTTCCGGCAGATGCAGGATCTGCTTCAATACTAGGATTTGCATACAACTGAGCAAAAAACTCTTTTAGCGTACAAATTCCAGCAGCAAAAGCAAACGTTTGGTCCCTGTAATATCCAGCACGCCAGTCGCCCTTTTTAAAAGCTTTCGCCATTGCAATTTGCGGAACTTCCTTACCATCACCAAAAATACCAAATTTCGCCTTCCCAGTTAATACTTCCTTGCGGCCAATTAAGCTGGCCTGCCTGCTTTCATATGCAATCTTGTAATCATTAATTACTATGGTTTTGAAATCCTCAAAACTTAATTCTGAAGCATCGATTGGATTAGTGGTGAGTTTTATATCTGGCATCATAAGCAAATCGGTATGCGGCAAAGATACATAAAATCTAAAGTATGACTAAACTGTGAATGGTAATTTATATGTTGGAATACTTTTTGATTTATCACATAAAACATTAAATTTGTTTTAAAAACCACATAACATGAAAAAGTTAATATTGTTATTTACACTATTTTTAGGGATAAATGTTGCGGCAAATGCTCAGGCTAAACCTGCTGAATTCAAATTTGACAAGGAAACCTATGATTTTGGAATGATCCAGGCCAACAAACCAGCCGTCATTGATTTTAAATTTACCAATACAGGAGATGAGCCCTTGATCATCACAAAAGTTGAAACTTCATGCGGATGTACAGTACCTGAATACACACAAACCCCAGTAAAAAAAGGTGGATCAGGTATCATTAAGGTTACATATAATCCAACTAACACATTGCCATTTAATAAATCTATAACTATCCTTTCTAATGCTAAAACGACTACAAAAGTCCTTTACATTAAAGGAAATGTGCCTCCAACGGCTACTAAGTAGATTTAGCAGAGATATTTTTAATAAAAACCTCGTTAGTCAACGAGGTTTTTTACTTTTACCACATGCTAACTATTTCAGATAAAGGGATTCAGATGCCTGCATCTCCCATAAGAAAATTAACACCTTATGCAGACCAAGCGAAAGCAGAAGGTAAAAAAGTCTATCATCTAAACATCGGCCAGCCCGATATAAAAACCCCTGCGGGGATGATCAATGCCATTAAGAACATTGATTTTGATGTATGGGCCTATACCCCCTCTGAAGGAACACTCAGTTACAGAACCAAACTAACAGAATATTACAATAAGGTCGGATACAAGATCGCCCCAACTGATATTCTCGTTACCGTAGGTGGTTCTGAAGCATTGACCATCGCCATGCAAACTTGTATAAGTGAGGGCGATGAAGTGATTATACCTGAACCCTTTTATGCAAATTACAATGGTTTCGCCTGTATAAGTAATGTTGTAGTAAAACCAATACTATCTTATATAGAAACCGGATTTGCACTACCCCCTATTTCTGACTTTGAAAAAGTCATCACACCTAAAACAAGAGCGATCCTGATCTGCAGCCCGAATAACCCCACAGGATATTTGTACTCCAGAGAAGAAATGGAAGCATTAAAAGTCCTCTGTCTAAAATATGATCTTTTTCTGATCGCTGACGAGGCCTATAGGGAATTCTGCTATGACAACAATGAATTTATCTCACCACTTCATTTGGAAGGTCTGGATGAGCACGTAGTCATAGTGGACACCGTATCTAAACGCTACAGTGCCTGTGGAGCCAGGCTAGGCTGCATCATCACAAAAAATAAAGCTGTCATTCAATCTGCATTAAAATTTGCTCAAACCAGGTTAAGCCCGGGTATGGTAGAACAAATTGCGGGTACAGCTGCTGTTGACACCCCCGACAGCTACTTCGAAGCCGTAAACAAAGAATATACCCTTCGCCGCAATACGCTGGTAAAAAGGCTCAATGAGATAGAAGGCGTATATTGCCCGAATCCTGGAGGAGCATTCTATGTACTGGCGAAATTGCCTGTCGATGACTCTGACAAATTCTGTCAGTGGATCCTGGAAAAGTTTGACTACCGCGGCACAACTGTCATGATGGCACCAGCTACAGGATTTTATTCTACTCAGGATTCAGGAAAAAACGAAGTACGACTGGCTTATGTTCTTAATACAGAGGACTTAAACAATGCCATGGACTGCCTCGACCATGCATTAAAACAATATCCCGGCCGAACATTGGCATAATTTTAGTACTTTTGTATCTGCCTGACCTCGTGTTGAGCATATACTATGGGGCCGTTTTGGATTTGACAGGGTGGCGCTGAGTATGTTAGCATGCAGTGCGTTGTACGGAGAGCACTTTAAAGAGAACGTTCAAACTATAATTGGCGAAAATAACTACGCCTTAGCTGCCTAATTTAGAATTAGCTTAGCTTTTGTCCCTCTGACTGCTGCGATGTTAGGTTAGAATATGGGGCATCGAAATAACAACGCTGGCAATTGTAAGGTGTGATACAATTGTGAGATAAAGCATCTAAGGTGAAAGGCAAGGTCGGTTTCCAGCCCGCCATAACCCGACAACTAATTGGGAAATAAGCATGTAGAAGGCATAATTTATCACACAACTGGACAAGGGTTCGAACCCCTTCGGCTCCACAAAAAAGCGGGATCTCCATAGAGATCCCGCTTTTTTTATTCCATTTTGGTTAAATCTCTTTCAGATCTTTGGATACTATCCAGCCAATGCTGCCATTTGGCAACTCTACTTTAACCCAGCCCTCAGTCTGTTCCTTTAGCACCACCTTAATTCCTTCATGAATGACAAACAAGGTTTTAAAACTATCCTTAGGCCCACTCTTTACATTTACAGTACCGGCAAACACAATTCCACTGCTGCTGCTGTTCAGGTAGCTTATCTGTTGTCCTGCCATAAAGATCATCACCAGGACCAGGATCAAAACCACCACACCCCCGTAAAAAGCAGGTTTCTTTACAGAAACAGCAACTGCCAGCAGATAAACGATCAGTAAGGCAAAACCCAGTAACACACCAGCCACAGACAATACAGACAAAGTCTGAGCAGACGAAAACAAAATAAATGACCGCCACCACTTAGCCAGGAAAAACTCCGGAACAGCCTCAATCTTATCCCTGATCTTGAGATTGGCCAGTTGAATATTGACCCGAATATCCTCATCACCAGGTGACAGCTTATAAGCCTTCTCATAATTCCATATCGCCTGCGGAATCTCTCCAAATTTATAAAAAGCATTCCCCAGATTAAAATACACCTCCGCAGCAACATATCCCGAATCCAGCACTTCCTGATAAGACTCAGCCGCCTCTTGATACTTTGCCTTCGCATACAATGCATTCGCCTTTTCAAATGACACCTCCGCTTTAGTGTCCCCCATGGAAAACAAAGGAAAAGCCAGCAAAAACAGCAGCACAAATAAATTTCTTTCCATACCCCTATGCATGATTTTCAATGTCATTAATGATATTTTTAGCCTTCTCGAACACTTCAGTCTCTGATATTCCAGATACCGGCGCATACCGGGCCATCTCACACAGATCAATCGTATCGGTCAGTTGTTGGATCACCAGGTCACTGATGCTCCTTGCTCTCAACTGGTCACCAATATTCTCCCGGTTCAGGTCAGCAGCAGCGATGTTCAATTTATCGCTCAGATATCCATACAAGCCCCTGTAAACATCTTCATAAAAAGCATTCTTCTGACCAGCCTGCAACTGTTTAGCCGCACTGGACAAATGTTTAGCTGCAATTCTGTTGGCATTCCTTCCTTTCACCAAAACCTGATCCTTGTTGCGCTCCCTGTACCAGCCCCTGTACATCCACGCTCCGGCAAAAGCCAGAGGCCCTGCACAAAGCAAAATATAATACCATACCGAACCATAAAAACCCTCATTATCTTTACGTAAAGACAACTTACCCGTTTTAATATACCTGATATCATTACCCAAAGCCTTCACATCCTGCTGACCGGCACCATAAGCCGTCACCTCCGTACCCGGATCCCCCTTAGCCACCTTTACCGGAAAAGCACCCGTCGACAAAGTCACATACCGCTGCGTCGCCGGATTAAAATAAGAGAACTTCAGCGGGTCAATCGTATAATTACCTTCATGGCGCGGAATCAGCAAATAGCCATACTCCCTGCTGCCCGACACCCCATTCACCGCAACATTAATATTATCATTCACCTTCGGATCATACTTCTCTACATCCGCAGCAAGCTTCAGCTCAGGAGCCCTCAGTAACTTCAGATTGCCCGATCCTGCAATTTTAACCGTATAATTCAAGGCCTCGTTCGCCTTAATTGAAGACTTATCCAAAGTCGCCCCAATAGAAAAATTACCAACCGCCCCCTGGAAACCATCCGGCTTACCCACCTCAGGCAAAGGCTTCACATTTATCGTCACCGGCGCACTCTTCACCTTATACCTGATATCCTTATAAGAACCGCCCCCAAAGAACTGCTCAATAGGATCATTAGAAGGAACCGGCATCCGGACCACAAAAGTCATGGCCAGCGGATCCAGGACCAGTTTACCATACCGCTCCGGAAACACCACGATCTCCTTCAGGGTCGCCACATGGAACCTGGCACCATTATATTCCTCCACCTTCCATTCCACGTTCTGGTTATCATGTTTGATCTCCTGGCTCCAGAAACCATTAAAATCAGGCAGCTTATCCAGCGCATTGTCCACCAGGTTGATATTCGTATACAACTTATAACTCACACTGATCTGCTCCCCTTGAAACACATTCGTTTTACTCGCCACTGCCCTCAAAAACAAGCGCTTTGAAATATCTGTTGAATTTCCGCTGCTCACCGGATCATCCTGAGGAGCAGCACCCTGCTGACCCTGTTGCTGTGCAGGTGCACGTCCCTTTACCACCCTGATCTTTACCGCATTAGACTTATACGGTTTCCCTCCGATCACCATCGTCGCCGGAGCAATCGTATACTCCCCCTCCTTTACCCCCACCAAAATATAACCCAAAGACATATTAATAGAAGTCGCCCCGTTCACAGAACTGAAGCTCGAAGACTGATTGGGCCCGCCTACCACCTGGAAACCAGAAAGCGTGGGCAGATTAAAAGATTCAGGACTGCCATTGGTCGCAAAAGTAAGCTCAAACTGCTCGCCAACCCCAACCGTACCCGAACTCACAGACGCAGTCACCTTAATACCCTGACCAAAACCGGCCGCACACCAGAGCAACAATACAGACAATAAATAATATTTCAATTTCATGATCTTCAACATACCCCTTACCAGTCCTTAACAATACGACCCTTCACCCCCTTAGCCTTTTTATTTTTCAGCTTATCCTGAGTCTCCTTCTCTTCATTCTTCAACGCCTCCAGCATCCGTTCCGCATCTTCCTTGCTCAGTTTATCCGGCTGAGGCTGCTCGCCGTTCTGCTGATCCTTCTTATCCTGATCCTTTTTATCCTTGTTCTGATCTTTATTCTGATCCTGTTTATCCTTGTCCTGCTTATCCTTATCGTTCTTGTCCTTATTGTCCTTATCCTTCTTATTCTTGTCGTTCTTATCCTTTTTATCTTTATCCTTGTCCTTGTTCTGCTGCTGCTGCTTCAGTTTCTCCTGCGCATACGCCAGATTATACCTCGTTTCCTCATCCTTCGGATTGTTCATCAGCGATTTCTTATACGCCTCAATACTCTCTTCCAGCTTCTTAGACTCCATCAGCGAATTCCCCAGGTTGTGATACGCCTTTGCCTTAACCCCCTTATCCTTGGACGAGCCGGCAATCTCCGTAAACTGCTGCACCGCATTGTCAAACTTTTTCTGTTTGAACAGCGCATCCCCCAGGTTAAAATTACCCTGCACCGACTCCTTAGACTTCTCTACCGACTTCTTATAACTCGCCTCAGCCTCCGCATACTTCTTCTGCTCATAAAGCTCATTCCCCTTATGAATATCCTTTTTTTCCTTTTGCGCAAACGCCACAAAACCGGATAACAAAATGCAAATGACGATGATAAACTGCTTCATTACTTTTTCACTTCAAACAAATTCAACTCACTCAATTTCTTATTCCTGCGGCCCGAGATAAAAAACTCAATGACCAGCATCAGCACCGCAAAAGCCAGGAAGAACTGGAACCTGTCCTCATAATTCTTGAACATCTTGCTGCTGTACGTTTTCTTCTCCATCCTGCTCACCTGATCCATCACCAGCCCCAAACCACTATTCGCATCAGAAGCCCGCACATAGACCCCCTCACCCGCCTCAGCAATCTCCCTGCACATCCCCTCATTCAATTTCGTGATCACCGTTTCACCCTTTTCATCCTTGCGGAAACCCACCGGGCTCCCGTTCTGATACACCGGCAGCGGCGCACCCTCCGCAGAACCCAGACCGATCACATGAATCGCCACATCCTTGGCACGCGCATTCTTGGCCGCACCAATCGCATCATCCTCATGATTCTCCCCGTCAGTCATCAGGATCATCGCCTTGCTCGACCCGTTCACAAAATCAAAAGACTTCATGCCCATATCAATCGCCGCACCGATCGCCGTACCCTGCGTAGGCACAATATCCGTAGTAATGTTATTTAAGAATAACTTGGCAGCCGAATAATCCGTAGTGATCGGCAGCTGCACATACGCCTCACCCGCAAAAATGATGATCCCGATCCGGTCATTGTGCAGGTTATCAATCAACTGGGAAATCGCACGCTTGGCACTCTCCAGCCTGTTGGGCGACAGATCACCCGCCAGCATACTATTAGACACATCCAAAAGGATCATCAGATCAGCCCCCTGCCGTTTCCCCTCCTCTATCTTCGTTCCGATCTGCGGATTCGCAAGACCAATCACCACCCCCGTATAAGCCAGCAGGAAAAATATAAACTTCAGCCCCGGACGCGTAAAAGACACCTCAGGAATCATTTTCAGCACCGTAGGCCTGCTCCCCAGCGAAGCCAGCGCCTTCCTTTTCCAGCGGCGAACCACGAAAAAGACGATCACCATGATTGGTATCCCGGCCAGAGCCCATAAAAATGCTATATGTTCAAACCGTATCATAAACTATGTCAAAGCCCCTTTAAAAAATGTATTCCTCAGTAAAAAATCCAATAACAGCAGCACCAGAGCCAGCAAAGCAAAAGGCAGGAAGCGCTCCGTTTTCTTATGATACTGCGTCACCGCGATCTTCGCCTTCTCCAGCTTATCGATCTGCTGATAGATCTGCTTCAGTTTCTCATTATTCGTCGCACGGAAATACTGCCCGCCTGTAATCTTAGCGATATTGGACAAAGTAGGCTCATCAATGGTCACCGGCACCTGCTGGTACTGTACCCCGAAAGGCGTCCGGACCGGATAAGGCGCAAAACCCTTCGTCCCCACGCCCACCGTATACACCCTCACCCCCATCTGCTTCGCAATTTCCGCAGCAGTAGCAGGCGGAATAGAACCCGTTGTATTAGAACCATCCGTCAGCAAAATGATCACCTTACTCTTAGCCTCACTATCCTTCAAACGGTTCACCGCCGTAGCCAGCCCCATCCCGATGGCCGTGCCATCCTCAATCATCCCATTATTAATGTCCTTAAACAAGTTGATCAGCACATCATGATCAATCGTCAGCGGGCACTGCGTAAAACTCTCCCCGCTAAACACCACCAAACCAATACGGTCATCCGGCCTGTTCTTGATAAAATCAATCGCAATATTCTTACCCGCCTCCAGCCTGTTCGGCTTCAGATCCTCAGACAACATACTGCCCGAAATATCCGTAGCAATCACAATATCAATCCCTTCCGTAGTCGTATCCTGCCAGCTCAAAGCAGACTGCGGCCTCGCCAACCCTACGATCAGCGCCGCAAGCGCAAGCGATTTCAGCACAATACTATAATGCCGCAACACCCCGTAACCACGGTTGCCCGCCTTCAAAAAGCCCGGCATGGCCGACACCCGCAAAGAACCATATAATTTCTCCTGACGCCAGATGTACCAGCCAACCATCACAGGAATCAGCAGCAGCAACCAGAAAAAGCCCTTATTGGCAAACTCAATCCCTCTAAACCACTCCATTGCCGTCCTGTCCTTTATGATCCGTCAATCCCTGCCCTGCCCCCTGAACCGGTGCAGCCACAAGCTGTGTATCCCTGATAAAACCAATGGCTTCCTCCATACGCTGCTCATTCTCAGCCCCGGCAGGCAAAGCCTTCGCAAACTTCACCAGATCCGAAAGCAGCAAAATCTCCCGCAAAACAGCCCTGCTTTCATCAGGAATAACCACCGGCTGCAAACCCGCAAGAATCTCATCAGAAGTCTGTTCCATCGCATCAATATCGTATCTCTTCTCCAGGTATACCCTGATGATGTCCGTCATCTCACTATAATAAGCCTTCACCTCGCCCTGTTCCCAGAGTTTTTTGGCCCTCAAAGCATTCAGCTGATCCATGGCCAGCACATGCGCAGGCAGCACCGGCTTAGGTTTTTCTACCACCGCCACAGGCTTTTTCACCTTGCGGAAATAATACCAGGCCCCGATCAACAACAAAACAGGCACTAAACCCAAAAGCAGCCAGTGCCAGTTATCATGCAGCCAGTCCCAGAAAGAATAGCTCACAGCAAGCGGCTGCTTGATGTCATAAATCCCTTTCGTCGTATCCACAGATACCGCCTGCACCTCCAGCGGAAGCGCCTCCGTAGCATAATCCTTATCCCCGCTCTTGAAAACGAGCGCCGGAACCACCTGCACCCCCGCATCAAAAGCCGTGATCACGTAGGATTTGCTGATCAGCCTCAGCCCCGGATTGTTCTTATCCACCAGCGTATCCGCCCGTCCTTCAGAAACAATCCTCACCTTCGAAGACAACGTATCTGCCAGCACCGGAAAAGCAACCTGTGCCTTCACCGGCATTTCTGCGCTGATCCGCAGCACCGTCTGGTCTCCCAGTAAGATCGAAGTCTTATCCAGCGAAGCCTTTACCTTAATATCCTGTGCCTGAGCATTTAAAACCAGCCCCAAACACAGCAGCAACAAACAGTTAAATTTTAAAAACCTCATCATGTTATCTTCTCGCTCCCCGTTTCTTAAACAATGTCATCAATGGTTTCACATAAGACTCATGCGTCCCGATCTGCGTAAAATCGACACCCGATTTCTTAAACACACTCTGCAGACGGCCATTGCGCTCCAGCGCCGCTGCCCTGTAAGCCTGACGCACCCGCTTATCGCCCGTATTCACCCATTCCAGCTGTCCCGTCTCCTCATCCTTCATTGGAATCAGCCCCAGATTAGGAAACTCCTCCTCATGAACATCAAAAAGCCTCAGGCCCACCAGGTCATGTTTTTTACCCGCAATCTTCAGTTCAGACTCAAAAGTATTGCTCATGAAGTCAGAAATCAGGAAAGCCGTGCATCTTTTTTTGATTGCCCCGGTAAAGAACTTCAAGGCCTGCGCCACATCCGTACCCTTATTCTGAGGCTTAAAATCGATCAGTTCCCTGATGATCATCAAAATATGCGAACGCCCTTTTTTCGGCGGAATGAACTTCTCGATCTTGTCGCTGAAGAACAGCACCCCCACCTTATCGTTGTTCTGTATCGCCGAAAACGCCAAAACCGCACAAAGTTCCGTAGCCAGTTCCTGCTTCAGCTGCACCTGCGTCCCGAAATTCTTCGAACCGCTCACGTCCACCAGCAGCATCACCGTCATCTCCCGCTCCTCGTCAAACACCTTCACATAAGGATGGTTGAACCGCGCCGTCACATTCCAGTCAATCGTCCTGATCTCGTCGCCCATCTGGTACTCCCGCACCTCGCTGAAGGCCATACCACGGCCCTTAAATGCAGAGTGGTACTCGCCCGAAAAGATCTGATTGCTCAGCCCCCGGGTCTTGATCTCTATCTTTCTGACTTTTTTTAACAGATCCTTGGTATCCATCAGTTATGGTACTTCAATCGCATTCAATATCCCGGTAATGATCTTTTCTGTAGTAATGTCCTCCGCCTCAGCCTCATAAGTAAGCCCGATACGGTGCCTCAGCACATCATGGCAAATGGCACGTACATCCTCAGGAATCACATAGCCTCTTCTCCTGATAAAAGCATAAGCCTTAGCCGCCAGAGCCAGATTGATCGAAGCCCTCGGCGAAGCCCCGAAGCTGATCAGGTTCTTATAATCTGCCAGCTTGTACTGCTCCGGAAACCTGGTCGCAAACACGATATCAATGATATACTGTTCGATCTTTTCGTCCATATACACATCCTTCACGACCTTTCTGGCCCTGATGATGTCATCGGTATGCAGGATCGTATTTGGTTTAGGCATGCCCTGAGGGGCGATATTGGCCCTCATGATGCGCTTTTCGTCTTCCCGTTTAGGGTAGTCGATCACGACCTTGAGCATAAACCTGTCCACCTGCGCTTCCGGCAGCGGATACGTTCCCTCCTGCTCGATCGGGTTTTGTGTAGCCAAAACCAAAAAGGGTTCCGGCAGTTTATAAGTTTCATCACCAAGGGTCACCTGACGCTCCTGCATGGCCTCCAGCAGGGCACTCTGTACCTTTGCCGGCGCCCTGTTGATCTCATCCGCTAAGATGAAATTGGAAAACAAAGGCCCTTTTCTGACTATAAATTCTTCTTTTTTCTGATTGTAGATCATCGTGCCCAGTAAATCGGCAGGCAGCAGATCCGGTGTAAACTGAATGCGGCTGAACCCGGCATCGATGGTCTTGGCCAAAGTATTGATCGCCAGTGTCTTTGCCAGTCCAGGCACCCCTTCCAGCAGGATGTGCCCGTTGGCCAGCAGGCCGATCATCAAACGCTCCACCATGTACCGCTGACCCACGATCACTTTGTCCATTTCCAGGAACAGGAGGTCGATGAATGCGCTTTCTTTTTGTATCATTTCATTCAGTACACGGATATCGGTCCCGTACGATGAATGCTCAGTAGTTATATTTGCTTCTTCCATTTCGGATACAATTTTTAAGTTGCGAAAATTAGGCAAAGCTTCTACTTCCTGCAAATTATAAGCGAAATAGTATGTGTTAAAATATGTTAAAATTAACATTTCCGGGTTTTGTAAGGAATTGATGGTTTTGAGAAGTTTCATCAGCACATTATTTACTGCCTTGCCCTGCTGGTGACAGGGAATTCTTATACTGCCGAAGGAAAATCCTGATCAGATCACACTGTTTCTTCAATTGAACCTACCCTTTTTCCCGGTGAACTGACAGTTTAGGTTTCGTATGTCTTGCTTAAGCTTTGGTTAAGGGTTGGTTAAGGTTTGCTTAAGCTAAATCCTTACTCAAGCCTTATTAAAAACATATACAATCCGAAGATAAATAAAACTCAAACACAGATCTATACCAAGCCTATGTGCCACTTGAGCACTAAGAAAAATACGATGAACCCACCTATAATCAGAGATTTTTAGTTAAAATTGCCAAAAAATCAATTTATGTTAGCTCATCATGTTTTATTCTGGCTAAAAGCCGACACTACAGAAGATCAGAAAGCCGCTTTTAAAGCAGCGCTGGATACTTTAAAAGATATTGAAAGTATAAAAAGCTTTCATGTGGGTACACCTGCACCGATTGAGCGTGCGGTAGTAGATACCACTTATACATTTTCACTGAGTCTGTTGTTTGAAGGTCTGGAAGGACACGATGTTTACCAGGTCCACCCCTTGCATACTTCGTTTCTGGACGGATTCCGCCAGTTCTTCGAAAAGGTGATCATTTACGACGCCAACTAAGGGGATCTTAGAAAGATTCTCAGCAGATCAGAAAATTCAGGTATGTAATTCCAGGCTAAGGCCTGGGTTGCATACTTATTAACCCTGCTTTATCCCTACTTTACCTCCACCGAAATCATATTGCTGTTTCTGCTGCCCGGGAAAGGATCTGTACGCAGGGACAAAACCAATTTATATTTACCAGCTTCCGCAAATGCCTCTATCTCTGCATCAATCACCGCAGAGCCATGGCCTTCAATTTTCACCGCTTCCAGATCAGCAGCGACCAGCTTAAACTCACCCAGATCCGCACCCTTTTTATAACCATATTCGAGGTAACATTTCCATTTCTGACCGGTGTTGCCCAAAGATATCTCTTCATCATAAGGATTGCTGATCTTCAGTTTCAACAAAACCTGCTCCCCTTTTTTCCAGACCGCAGGCACTTCCAGAGGATTGACCGCTACCTTCTGATACATCCTTACACTATCCAGAAACAACCCATAATACATTCCTTTTGAAGTATTGATCGTATCCTGTCCCGGCCCCTGGCTTTCTTGTTTTAAAAGATAAGCCCGCTTGTGGATAATGCTGTCTTCCAGCGGCCAGATGTCGAACTGGTTCTTGCGGTAATACCTCGAATCGTAACCGAAGCCTTTTGTGGTATTGTTGTAATAATTATAACGGGACGGCACCTGGAAGGCGTCATAGAAGATCACCGGAGAATCACCGGCTTTTTCAT